>JACCEB010736171.1_pt1 | contig 271801 bp, 226 predicted proteins | sample 7454761 | NCBI WGS metagenome assembly JACCEB01 (sample SAMN15323454, study PRJNA562643) | freshwater metagenome | isolation source: river surface water | place: USA:Blue River Watershed | collected 2017-08-18 | reverse complement strand
GTTTCAGCTAGATTAGAAGTATTTTTAGTTACTAATCTAGTATCAAAACTAGAATTGAATCTAGTATCATTAAAGTATAGAAAGGTTCCTGTTTCAGATACATTAGAGGTATTTATGTTGCCACTTACAGCTGAAAGGGCTCTAGCATCATTAAAGTAAAGAAAGGTCCCTGTTTCAGCTAGATTAGAAGTATTTTTAGTTACTAATCTAGTATCAAAACTAGAATTGAATCTAGTATCATTAAAGTATAGAAAGGTTCCTGTTTCAGATACATTAGAGGTATTTATGTTGCCACTAACAGCTGAAAGGGCTCTAGCATCATTAAAGTAAAGAAAGGTCCCTGTTTCCGGAACATTACTTGTATTAAACCCAGATATTCCTGAACCTGATAATATTAAAGCACCATTAACTGTTAAATTACCTTTAACAGTAGTATTAATTCCAACTCTTCCAAGATTTATTAAACTGGTTTGTTTGATAAGACTAGTGCCAATTGAAATTGAATTAGTTGAATCTAGATAAACACTACTTCCATTTATATTAATAGGAGAATTATTTGCATTTAATGCTAAAGAAGATAGAGAGGTTATACCTCCATTGTTAGCTATAGCTTGATTTACATTGGAATTTGAAACATATTTATTATTCATGCCTTCAATTACTTGATCAGTATATAACCCAGTCACTATCCCCATTGTATTTAATGTTAAACTTCCATTTATTGTCACATTACTTCCTATGGTCCCAATTGTTACAGGCAACACAGTCGATGTTCCAATTTTAATACCATTATTTGTATCAGTTGTATTTAATTCTATTGGGCCTCCAATATCAGTTTTAAATTCAGTAAATGTTGCTCCTAATGAAGAATCATTTACAATATTTAACCCACCAATTTTAAGTTTTTTATAATTATCAATTGGGTCAACATTATTATTTAAACCAGTTGCAGATGTTCCAATAGAAGCCCATTCTTTAGAAGATTCATCCCAAAGCCATCCAACATTTTGAGGTGCAGTTCCTCTGTTACATATAAAACCAACATCATTAGTATTAAGAGTTGTTACACCTGCATTTAAGTATAAAATTGGGTCGACTGATGTTTCAACTATAGAATTAATTGTTGTTGTCGTTCCATTAACAGTTAAATTACCTGCAATTGCTAGATTACCAGCAATATTTGTATTATTTCCTGTTTTTCCAATATTGATTGGATCATCTGATAAAATGTTTGTGCCAATATTAATTCCTTTTTTTGCATCCATAAACATATAATCATTATTTGAAACAATATTAACCGCTCCATTATTTGTCTTAATCTCTAATGAACCAATTCCTGAATAAAAAAGTAATCCATGCAATTGTGAACTTATTCCCCCATTGTCTAATATTGATTGATTTACACGTTCTTTTGTAATATATAAGAAGGTTCCAGATTCAGGAACATTAGAGGTATTAATATGACCACTAACAGCTGAAAGGGCTCTAGCATCATTGAAATAAAGGAAAGTTCCTGTTTCAGATACATTAGAGGTATTTATGTTACCACTTACAGCTGAAAGAGCTCTAGCATCATTGAAATAAAGGAAGGTCCCTGTTTCAGCTAGATTAGAAGTATTTTTAGTTACTAATCTAGTATCAAAACTAGAATTGAATCTAGTATCATTAAAGTATAGAAAGGTTCCTGTTTCAGCTACATTAGAGGTATTTATGTGACCACTTACAGCTGAAAGGGCTCTAGCATCATTGAAATAAAGGAAGGTTCCTGTTTCAGCTAGATTAGAAGTATTTTTAGTTGATAATCTAGTATCAAAACTAGAATTGAATCTAGTATCATTAAAGTATAGAAAGGTTCCTGTTTCAGATACATTAGAGGTATTAATGTGACCACTAACAGCTGAAAGTGCTCTAGCATCATTGAAATAAAGGAAAGTTCCTGTTTCAGCTATATTAGAGGTATTTATGTGACCACTAACAGCTGAAATGGCTCTTTGGTTGGAAAAATAAATATTAGATAATCCATATTCTACGATATCATTAGTAGTAACAACTGCTTTAACTGCACTCACTGCTCTTAAATCAGTATAATATAAATTAATATAACCTTCATGCAAATCATCGGTTGATTTAGTTGCTAATTTGATAGTAAAATGTGAATCAGTGAAATATAGATTTGTTATTCCACTTTCTTGAATATCATTTGTTGTAACTAGATTCTTTATTGCACTTACTGCTCTATCATCCGTAAAATAAATGGATGATACACCCTCAGCGATGTCATCTGTTGTTATTAATTGTAATTTAGTTAAAAAATTATCATCAGTAAAATATAGATTAGTTGGTCCTTCTGCTATATCTTCAGTTGTAATCAATTGTAATTTAGTTAAAAAATTATCATCAGTAAAATATAGATTAGTTGGTCCTTCTGCTATATCTTCGGTTGTAATTAATTGTAATTTAGTTAAAAAGTTATCATCAGTAAAATATAGATTAGTTGGTCCTTCTGCTATATCTTCAGTTGTAATCAATTGTAATTTAGTTAAAAAGTTATCATCAGTAAAATAAAGATTTGTTGGGCCTTCGGGTAAATCTTCAGTTGTCATGAGATTTTTAACTGCACTGATGGCTCTTTCATTCGTAAAGTAAAGATTAGTTTCACCTTCAGCTATGTCTTCCGTTGTGATTAATTGTAGTTTAGTTAAAAAGTTATCATCGGTAAAATATAGATTGGTCTCACCTTCTGGTAAATCCTCGGTTGTCATAAGATGTTTAACTGCACTAATCGCCCTTTCATCAGTAAAATAAAAATTAGTTGTCCCCTCTGTTATGTCTTCTGTTGTAATTAATGACAATTTATTTAAAAAGTTATCATCTGTAAAATAAAGATTTGTAGGGCCTTCAGCAATATCTTCAGTTGTTATATACATAAGTTTTGATACAAAATTATAATCTGTAAAATATAGATTAGTTTCCCCTGTTTCAATTACATCATCTGTTGTAATATTACCTTTAACTGCATTAATAGCTCTTTGATTTGTAAAATATAAATTAGTTGTTGCACTTTCATTGACATCAATAGTTGAAATATTACCTTTAACTGCTGTAATTGCTCGTAAATTAGTAAAATAAAGATGCACTGAGCCTTCAACTAAGTCATCAGTATTTCTAATATAACTATCTGGTAATGCACCATTTATTCTTACAATACTATTACCATTACCAATATCTATAATTGCAGTTTCTCCGGTTCCAATTGTAATATGTTTATTTTTACCTACATCAATTGATAGATTTCCTTGCGTATTAATACTAAATTCTCCTGATTTTGTATGTTGTATTCCACTATTAATATCTGTGAACTTTATTCCAGAATCATCTGATATGTCAAGATATTGTAATGATTTTCCTCTATATTTATATGACATGTTATAAGTTGGTAGTATTTTATCTTATATACTTTTTAGAAAAAAGTATTAAAAAAATATTTATTCAAAAATGATAATTCTAAAAGAAAAATGATAATTTAAGCAATTTCAACCCATGACAATGAACCATTTATAGAAACAGCATTAGATGATAAATTAACAGCAATTAATGATATGATTCTAGATGTGCCATTTATTGCACTATTAACTAAAGGACTGGCTAAATATTTTTCATATGGAAAACTAACACCACCAGAATAATCAGCATAGCCACAATCAATTAATATCCCTTTTGTTGTATCAACTGCTGTTGCAGATATATCATATTCTGCAGAAGAATTATTTGTATTAACATCTTGAAAACTGGATGAGGTGAAAGCAGATTCATCTGGAAAAATATATAAATCCCATTGAACAGTACGACTGCTTTGATTTAATATAGTTAAACTCTTTAATAAAATTGTTTTTCTATTATGAGGTTCAATATGTCTTAATCTTAATGATATAATTGGTTTAACTACATATTGTTCGCCATTTGAAAAGCTAATAGGATTAATTCTTCCGAATGAAAATGGAAGTCCACATGGGTCAAATCCACCTTCTGAAATGACAGATGCACATATCATTCTCATTTCAGCACCTGTTAAACCTGTTGTAGTTGTTGAAGATATTTCGTATCTAACAGGTAATTTAGCCGTTTTAATATATGGAACTGTTATCCCTGTTGAATCTGATTGTGAATGATTAAAACTATGACCTAACCAAAATTGTCCATTAATAAATAATCCAAATCTTACACGACCAATTCCCAACCATTCCATATCTATTGCAAAAATTCTAGCATTTGCAAAATCTGAACTAGTTAATGTATAACCTGATGGTCCTGTGCCATCAAATTTATCATAATTCCAACTAGATCGAATAACTTTTTCAGTATCATTATTGTTAAGACGAATAACAGCATAAAGGTCAGTGTTATTTAATTCAAAGAATACACCATTACCTGTTCCAGGTACACTAGTTTTTTCTACTGAACTATCAAAACATCCTATTCTAGATATAATATTTGGTAATCCACCATGTGTTTCTATAACTCCAGAAAATATCATTAATTTTGATTTTCCTGGTTGATAAGGTATATATTCATATGATTGTCTAATAACTTTTCCAGTAGTTCCAGCAGTAATCCCCATTTGAACATATGAATTTGTGGTTATTGGATTTGATGTTGCTCCCGACCCAGAAATTATTTCATCTATTACTAATGGCATTTTACCAGTTGTATGATTAATTTCAAATAAAGTAACAGGGGTTGATATTCTTAATCTATCAAAAGCATCTTGATTAGATTGTGTATTTGTTAAAACTAATTTCCCAGTAGTTATAGTCCCTGACATTAGTGTTTATTTATTGATGTATTTGATGTATTTATGTGAATATAATATATTTATCTTCTGAAAAGAAAAAAATAAAGAAAAAATAATCAAACTCTAAACATAAAGCTTATAATATTTCTATCCATGATAATGCTCCAATAACATCACAATCACCACCAATTTGAATTCCTGATAAACATAATACCCTAGATTTACCTGAAATAGCACTATTAATTCTAGCTGTATCTAAATATTTTTCATAATTAAATGTAATATTACCAAGGTAATCTGTATATCCACTTTCTAATAATATAGCATTTGAGGTTGTTGATAAAGTTGAAGTAATATTATATTGACAACAAGAATTATTATTTACATTTATCCATCCATCATTTGCATCACCTCCGGTGCCTCCAGTTAACGTTGTTGAATCAGGTAATAAATATAAATCCCATTGAATGTATCTATTACTTGTTGTATTTAATAATGACATTTTTTTTAATAAGGCTGTTTTACGATTTGATGGTTCTGATTCTTTTAATCTAATTGATATGATTGCTGTAGCAGATGTTCCAATTGTTTTTACTGCAGTTGCACCAATTGCAAAAGGAATACCAATTGGGTCAAACCCACCTTCTGATAAAATAGTTGAGCACATCATTCTCATTTCTGGTCCCGTCAAACCTCCTGTAGCACTGGAGGTTATTTCTTGTCTAATTGGTAATTTTGCGGTTTTTATATAAGGATAAGTTATAGCATCATTTATATTAATTGTTCCATCTGAATTAAATCCAGAATGATTAAATGAATGTCCTACCCAGAATTGACCATTAATAAAAAACCCAAATCTTACTTTTCCTACACCAAGCCATTCCATATCAACTGCAAAAAGAATACATTTAGAAAAATCATTAATTATAATTCCAGATGGTCCTAACCCATCAAATTTATCAAAATTCCACGATGATTGTTTCACGCTATTATCAATATTATTATTTCGGATGACAGCATAAAGATCTGTGTTATTTAATTCAAAAAATAAACCATTACCTGTCCCAGATACTGTTTTTTCAACAGAACTATCGAAAGTTCCAACACGTGAAATTACATTTGGAAGACCTCCATGTGTTTCTAGGATTGCCGACATAACTAATAATTTTGATTTACCAGGTTGATAAACTACATATTCATATGATTGACGAATACATTTTCCAGTTGTTCCTGTATCTATAGCCATTTGTATATAAGAATAATCTGTAATTGGATTTGATGTAGCACCTCCAGCTAATATTTCATCAATTTGCATCGGATTTTTCCCTTTAGTATGATTAATTTCAAATAAAGTAAATGGTTCAGACACTCTTAATCTATCAAATGCATCTTGATTAGCAGTAGTCTTTGTTAAAATTAATTTTCCAGTGGTTATAGTCCCTGACATTTATATTTATATTTTGAATACTTTTATTATACTTTTATAATATTTTATTTATATTTTCTTTTTTATAAAATTGAAATAACTAATTCTAGATATACAACTATAATTAATATTATAATGTCAAAAAAATCAGTAACATTTAATAAACATCATGAAATTCTTCTTTATAATGATTCTCAACAGATAGAAAATGAAGATGATAACGATACAGATTATGAAGATGAAGACCCTAAAGAAACTTTATTAAAATTACTTAATAAAAGGTCTTTTGGGATTGAAGAATTTGGAGATAATTTTGAATCAAATGTTGAATTAAAAAGATTAGTTGAAACTACTTTTGAAAATTTAGGTAAAAAAGCAAATAATATTAATAGCATGATTCCAAATTTTCAAAGTAAACAAAACGCTCGTAAGGACCCTTTTATTAATCAAGAATTAAATGATATTCCTAAAATTCTAGGGAAAGAACACGAAAATAATATGCAACCATGTGAAACATGTTCTGAACCGAAACAAATTGCATATAATCCTTGTCAAGTTTGCTCTAGAGAGACTGTTGATGTTCGTTGTTTAAATTGTTATCCTAAAATTTTAGATTTATGTTCGACAAAATGTAGAGAAATTTATGAAGGAGATATGTCAGTAATTGAAATTGTTAATCAATACGATGAACCTTTTATCATTATTGAAGATGATGGTAATAATATGGTTTTACAAGTAATTAACCATAAAATATTTTACGAAGAATTATCAGATAAAGATACAAAGATTATTAACACACTTTGTCAAAATTGTAATGAAAATGAAAATAAAAAATATGATGAGGGTGATATGGAACTAGAAGAACATGAAAATTCAAATTCTAGTTTAAATGAAATGAATATTGAGTCTGAGACTGAAATTGATACCAGACCTAGAATAGGTGTTGTTCCTTTAAAATGTCATCAATGTAATTTAAATTACAGTTATTTAATTGTTTGTGGTAAATGTTATCAAACATCAGGTATGAAATATATCTGTGATGACTGTGAAAATTAAAAATTTATAAAATGATTTCAATATAAATTTTTTTGTTATAATAAAAAATAGAGAATCTAGAAAATGATAACATCAAAAGAAATACAAGAATCAAATTATTCTTTTATTTATGAAAAAAATTTACCTGATAAGACAACCGAATTTTTTTGGTATATTTTTAAAGAAAGTGTTATTAATGCAATAAATTATATTAAAACGAATAATAATGTGAAATTTAAAAATAACATTAATAATATATTTGATAGTAAAGATTATTTAGGCGAAAAATTAGAATATATTTTATCAGATTTATTGGAAAAATCAAATATATTTAATCAATTACAAAAAGAAGAAAAATATGATGAAATCATAGTTGAAATTGAAAAATATATAATATGGATTTCTAGGATATTGTTTTTACCACATGCCAATTATTATCACTTTAATATTTTTATTACTAATTTAAAAAGATGGTATAAATGGATTAAACAAACATCATCTTCTGACTCGGTTAATTCAATAGGGACAGATTCATTTGATAATAAACAAAAATCAAAACATCCAAAAAAAATAAATTTTGAGTGGTTAGTTGACAAGACTAAAGAAGATTTTTTTCTTCCTTTATTTAATATTCGTAAATATATTTGTGATAAAAATGATAATTTTGGTTCTGAACAAGTCATAATTGATAAAATTTTATTTTTTATATCAAATTATGATATTAGTAATTTTTTAAATAATAAAAGTATCATTATGGATATTGTTAAATATATTTTTGAAACTAAATTTTTTAAACTATTTATATTAACCGAAATTGTAAAATATTATCCCATAATATCAAAATTAAAAGAATATGGTATTCTAGATGCTAGTATACCTGATAATTTTTCAATTGAAAAACTATTTAAAAAAAATATTCTAGCTTTCTAGACGGTAAAACAAGTATATTATGATTCAGGCGTTCTTTACTAAATAAAATAAAATAAATTATAATAAAAAAGGGAAATATCAGAGGAGATAATGGATACAATTAATACGATTAATATGATTAATACATATTTTGATAGAATCTTTGTAATAAATTTAAAATCCCGAACTGATAGAAGGGAAGCAATGATAAAAAAATTAAAAAATGTAAACATTACCAATTATGAATTTGTTGACGCTATTAATGGTGCTGAACAACCTTATTATAATTTATATTTACAAAGACTTCATACTCGGGGGTTTTTTGAAGGAACAGGTGCATTTGGGATATTATATTCTGTCTTAAAGGTTCTAATGGTTTCTAAAATAAATAATTATAAAAAAATTCTTATTTTAGAAGATGATGTTATATTTCATAAAAATTTTACAATTTTATTTAATCAAAAAATACAAAAAATCCCTCAATGGAAACTATTATATTTTGGCACAAGTATGGAAAAATGGAGAATAAAAGAACGCTCTTCAATAAATCATCTTAATGGTTATTTAGTTTCAAGAGGTCAAATACAAGGAGCTTTTGCCATTGGTATAGATTCTTCTATTTTTCAAGAATTAATAAATTTAATACAAGTTACAAATAAACCATGGGATATTGGACCTTTAAAAGAAATAAATTTAAAATATAATTTCCAGGTATTTTCTTTTTATCCTTATTTAACAATTTGTGAAACAAAAGATTCTAGTATAAGACCTGGTATAGAATTAAATAACTTTGCAATTCAATGTGGTTGGAATTTAGATGATTTTCACTAATTCAATAAGTAAAAATCTTTGTTCTAAATGTTTGATGTTCAATAAAATTAAGAACTGATTCTAAATTATACATTTTATGCTTTGGTGGTTTATGTGTTTCATAAAAATTTTTATTTCTTTCAGCTTCAGTATAATCAGAACCGCCTTCTAGTCTAAAGAAATATGGTTTATATCTGTCTTCTACTGCTAATGAAGCAGATAATATAATGAAATAACCCATCCCATCATAGAATTCCGCGATTGAAAATATCATTGTGTCTTTATAAAAATAAGGATTCCTTGTAATAGTCCATTTATTAGTAATTTGGTTTGATGTTTTAAAAGTAGGAACCATCATTTTTTCATATTCATTATCATACACTTCATCTTCTATTCTCTTGGTTTTTGTAAAAATTTTAATTAATCTGTTTTCATTATCATTTAAATGAAACTTACGACTAATTGCAATAACTGATTTATTAGATTGTTTAATAAAATTACTAATTAAAAACATGATGTATTGGTCAGAACAAGTTGTAAAAAAGTGGATTACTGATGATGTTAAAGATGATTGAAAACAATGTTTAAATACTTCTTGTAATAAAAATAATTTTCTATTTGTTGGCATCAATGAAGAATTGATATTATCCCTAACCATTTTATTTAGTTTGACTTTATTAATAAAATCATTCCAATTGTTTATATAAAAGGAATCAAAAATGGTTTGTGATTTTATTAAATTGATAAGATGTTTAGAATCATTTCTAGTAATAATTGACCCGATTTGTTTTATGTTTTCTTCTTCATTAATTATATTTTCAACAAAAGAATCATAGCATTCAGTGCTAGCGTCTTTTAATCTTTGAATTAATTGTATATATTCTAGTTTGAAGCCAGACATATTATTTTTTGTTTTATAAATATTATTATTGAAATGATATTATATGTTTTCAGAAAAATTAAAAATATAAAAACGAAGAACTAAAAATCAATTTTTATTTACGACCTTTGCTTTTTGATTTTGATTTCTTGCTCTTTTTACGAGCTCCTCCTGTTTGTGTGCATGTTCCATTAGGGTAAGGTCCAACGTTAGGTCCGACCATTCCATCGAGACTGGGAACACCTTGCGACACTGGCATAAATTTACCATAAGCGCTAACACCAAGATTTTCTGGTGCAGCTGAATATCTTCCACTATTTACACCAAAATATTCATGTGGTAGACCTCCACCTACCTTCTTCATTTTACGCATTGTCTTTTTACCTTTCATAGTTTTTTTAGACTTTTTTATCATGCGTGATTTAGATGATTTTTTGACTGAACGAACCATTTTAAGTTTTTGATTAGTTTTAGATTTTTATATTAGATTAAGAAAAATATTATTTATGAAATCAATTTAAATTTTTGATGAATTAAGTATAATAATGAAAATATTTTAAACATGTTTAAATTAAAAGTAACTCCATTCTTTACTTTAATATCATTATTATTTGCTTTATCATTATCAAAAGTATCTTTATCAAATGTTAGCGACACTTTATCGTATTTATCCCCTAATCCCTATTTACTTTTTACATCAATACAATCCGAAATTAAAACACCTTATAGATTGCAAATTGAAGGAATGGTCCCGAAAGACCTAGATGGTGTTCTTTATCGAAATGGGTTTGGTAAATTTGAAGGGCATAAATTTAAATTTAATCATTTATTTGATTCATTAGCTCTTTTAATGAAATTTAATTTTACTAATCAAGAAATTTTTTTAACAACAAAACTAGCTGACAGTCATTATTATAATATTTCGCAACATCATATTCCCCCATATAGAACTCTAGGTGGAACAAACCCGTGTATGAATTCTTTTATGGAATTAGATACTATGATGCATTTAAATCATGATAATTTAAATGCAAATATAATTCGTATTGGAGAAAAATTAATTACAGTTAGTGATGTATCAGGTGGTAATATTATTGATGAAAATACATTAAATATTATTGGTAAAACAAATTTAAAAAAACCCTTTCTAGATATGATAACATCAACTCACCCAATTGGATTAAAAGATAGTCAATATCTATATAATTATGAAAGTGAAATATTAGATAATAAATATAAATTTTATCGAATGAATAAATATAATTCAGAATTAAAAAAGGAATATTTTTTAGAAATTCCAACTAAAAAAATATCCTATGTTCACTCTTTCAGTTTAACCCCTAATTATTTAATTTTTATCGAATATCCATTTTATTGGAATGTAACTGAAATTATTTTGTCAACAAATATTTTACCTAGTATGAAATGGGAACCTAATTCTTATGCAAATATTATAGTAATAAATTTAAATACTAATAAAGTAGAAAAAACATTCGAGACTGCACCATTTTTTTCATTTCATCATGTCAATGCATATGAAGAAGATAATGATATTATACTAGATTTAATTGCGTATAATGATAGTTCATGTATTAATACATTTTATATGGATAATTTATTAAAGAATGCGACATTTCCCGGTGGTTATTTAAGTCGATTTCATCTTAATATGTATAATAATAAATATTATCGATATAACATTTTAGGAACAAAAATTAATTTTGAAATGCCATCAATTAATAATGAACATCGAGGTCAATATTATAATTATTTATATGGGATGACAAGTAATTCTTTAATTAAAGTTAATTTAAATAGAAGACAGCTTTTGAGTTGGGAACAACCAAACCAATATCCTTCAGAACCTATTTTTGTTGCTAAAAAGTCAATTAGTTTAGCCATGTCAGAAGATAATGGTTATATTCTTTCAGTTGTATTAGATGCTATTTCGTATAAGTCATATTTATTAATTCTAGATGCCATGACAATGAAAGAAATATCCAAAGCTAGAATTCCAATTTCAATTCCATTAACATGTCATGGATTTTATGAAGCATTTTGATTATTTTTTAGGTTTTTTTTATTTTTAGATATTTAATAAAAATTGAATTTGCATTAATATAACTATTAATGTATTAACATATATATATAAAATAGACTCAATACTCTTTTTGTTAATAAAATGAATATTCCATATGAAAATCTTAGTCGTCAACAACTTTATATGATTCAATTAACAACTGAAATGGCAAAGAAATCCGCATTGTCTTTTCATGTTGGTTCAGTATTATTTAATTCAGGAATTGAAATTGTTAGTGATTGTAATCGCCATGGTGATTTAATCCAAGACCCCGCTGGAACAGTGCATAATGTTTGTGCAATCCATGCTGAAATGGCCGTATGTATGGCATATTATAAAAAACATTTGAGGGAAGGTAAATCTTTACGTGAAATTAAAAGGCTAGTGTTATGTGTTGTTCGTCGAAATAATAATGGACGTATACGTAATGCTAAACCATGTATGGAATGCACAGATTATTTGAAGAAATGGCTTCCTTGTAAAATTATTTACTCAACAGATGATGGTTTCTTCTTTGGTAAAGTAAGGGACCTTGAAACAGACCATTTGTCATATATCCAGGTTAAAAGGAGGAGTTCTCCAAATGGTAGGTTGTCACATACATGATATTTTCTTTTTTATTTTGAACTTTTCGTTTTTTAGTTATAAATTTTATTAAATTTATAATATAAAGAAAGTAGTTAATGACAAAATATTTTTTAACTTTTGGTGGGGGTGGGCAAAATTATATAGACGCGGTTAATAGATTAACAAATCAAATAAAAAAAACGGAATTATTTGATTATGTAGTTGCAATAACAGATAAAGATTTACAAAATGATGCTGAATTTTGGACACAACATAGTAATTTTATTTTAAATAATAAAAGAGGTTATGGTTATTGGTTATGGAAACCATATATAATATTAAAAACAATGGAAAAAATGAATGATGGTGATATCTTACTCTATCTAGATTCAGGATGTGAAATTGATTATCGAAGAAAAGATAATTTCTTACCTTTATTTGAACAAATCCAAAAAGATTATATTATTGGCACACATGGACTTAAACATGGATGGTGGGAAAAAGAGTGGAACAAAAAAGATATATTAATATCTATGAATATGCTAAATGATAATATTTTAGATAGTGCTCAAAGACAAGCAGGAACTAATATGTATTTAAAATGCGATAAAACTCTTAATCTAGTTAAAGAATGGTATCAAATAGCTTGTAGTGATAATTATCATTTATTAGATGATTCACCATCTAGAGAACCCAATCTATCTTCGTATAAACAACATCGACATGACCAATCAATATTTAGTCTATTAACAAAGAAATATGGATTATATAGTAACACACATGACCTAGAAAATATTATAAGTCATTATAGAAATACTACAGGTCATAGTAGAATTTAAAAATTGATTATGTTTTATTTTATTTTAATTTAATAAATATCAGCTGTAAAATGGATAATTATTATGGTTCAAATCAAGAATTAGAAGGACATTATCATCCAAATACATATATTCCTGAAGATTTGTCTCATTTTCAATCAAATGTTTATGGTCATTATCAAAATGCTGGGGATTCAATTAAATTTGATGATATAAATGGAATCTATCTAACATATTATCATTCTTATATGGATTCTCAATATAATGAATTGGATGCTAGTAATAAAATAATACTTCCTCAATCTGTATTGAATAAAATATCACAATATGATGGGATTGCATATCCATTAATTTTTAAAGTAGAAGGTTTAGAAGATTTTCTAGGTGTTGTAGAATTTGATTCAAATATCAATGAAGCTTATCTTCCTAGAAGGATTTTTAAAAAGATTTTACGTTTTCATGATTTTGATGATATTGATACACCTTTGTATATAGGATTAGAATTATATAATAAACCAATTGCTCGAGGGACTTCAGCTACTTTTAAAATTCATGATGCTAAATTTATTGAAATTGAAGATTATAAAACATATCTAGAATATCAACTTCAAAAAAATTATTCAATTCTTCAAGAAGGTGTAACAATTGAAATCGCTCCTCATCCACTTTTAAATTATCCAGAAGGAAAGAATCTTAAAATAGATATCATAAAGACCATACCTGAATCTGCTATTATGATAACTGATACGGATTTAGTAATTGAATTTGAAGAGCCAGTCAATTATAAAGAATATCAACAAAAAAAAGAACATGAAAAAGAGGAAAATGAATTGGAAGAACAATTATTAAACTTTACTGAAAACGTAAATGAAAAATCACCATTTGAATATTGGGAAAAAAGAGAAAAAGAACACCTCGCAAAATATAAATGTTTACCAGTTCCTTATGAAATAAAGAATGGACAAATTAGAGTCTATTTAAAGTTTCGATAAATAAAAAATCATAGCTATTATTTATTATTTTTTTAATTATATAGAATTGATGTAATGGTTGTTTTAAAAAAATTGTCACTATGAACATTTTCCATATACCATTTATGACAGTTTTCTGACATTTTAGTCCATTCTTCTTTTGAAATACTAGCTATTTTTTCTTTTAATTCTTTTGGTTCATTTACTCGTATATAATGAACATTTTCAATAGGTGGATTAATATATGATTCTATATCAACATGTGGTGTAATAATTGGCACTGTTCCAAATGCCATTAATTCAACTTCTCGATGACATTTACGTCCAAAACCTCTTAAACATAATCCAAACCTTGCCTTTGATAACTTAATTAAATATTCTTCACCTGTAAATAAATGTTTAAAACCAGCTGTGCAATAATATTCTGATAATACATTTTTCCATTCTGGGTTGTTACGAAATTGTTCTTGAACTTTATTTTCAAAGTTGCCAATAAAAATACTCTCAATCGTTCTTTCATCATAATCTAGTATTTTATTAATTGTTAAAAGTTTTTCTAATATTTTAGGATAACGAGGCCAATAAGTCCATGGTTTGACATGAATACCTTTTTTCTTTAAATCTTGTGAATCTTCTGAAACAGAACAACAACTAAACAAAACTAATGTTGCTCTTTGATAATCATTTTCAATCCATCCAAGAGTATCTCTGTCATACAACATAATACTTGGTATTAACCAACAATTATTACATTCGGGAGAAGCAAATAGCACTAAGTCTTTATTTTTAGAAGGTAATAATGTTACTAATTCTCGAAAACTATCATTTGTATGATGCCATTTACCTTGTAAAGGTTGTTTAGGAATAGTTATAATCCATTTATTATTAATTATTCTAAATACAATAGCAAGTTCCTTATATTTACAAGAATTTTGTAATAATTTTTTCATTAACATATTAAATGATTTATAGTCAGGATTGTCATTAAAATGAGTATGTATAAATTTTAATTCTTTATTTTTATAAAAAATTTGTTGCGTATGTGGATTAAAACCAAAGTATGATGCTATTTTTAAAGCAGGTTCGTCAGATTGATTTAATCTCCACCAACTCATATTATATTCTTCACCAAACATAAAACTGTTAAATTCAGCATCTTTTACCAAATCTTCAATAGAAGCCTGGTCATGATAACGTGATTTTTTGGTATATTCTATCCATTTATCTTTTACAGATTTGCTACTAGTCCATAATACACCACCGTTAAAATAGCCATATAAGTCTGTATATCTTTTACGAATATAATGTGGTGAAACACCTAGGTTTTTTGTTTTATCCACAAAAATATGACCGGTGATAAGAATATCACTATCCAAAAATATGGTATCATTTTCATTTTCTAAAGCTTGATATATTACTTCAGCTTTTTGCATTTGAAATTCATCCCATATTTTCATTGAAACCATTTCACTTCTGTTATAATTACTGTATTTATCTAAAGTTACTATAAAATTTATATTTAATCTAGGATATGGGGTCAAGTCCAATATTTCTTGTTTAGTCTCTGTGTCACACATTACATATACATTAGTATTTGGATGATGAATTGAAAGGGATAATAAAAACCCAACCAATTCATTCTTACATTTTTTTGTTGCTATTGTGCAAAAAGATGACGGTGAATCCATTTTATAAAGTTATTAATAATTATTAATGTATTTAATTATTTTTGTTTTTATATTCATTTAGTTTTTCATAAATAAATTACTATATTATTTTTTAGTATTTTTAGGTTAATATTATGATTAAAATTAATTGTTTTTAAAGTTATAATTTCAATATTAATTTTTCATATCAGTCATGGCCACCAATCTGGAACGAAACGAAGAGGAAAAAAACATAATCAAGGGACTTGTCGCTAAGATCAACGCCGGTCTGATAATAAGTAAGATCAATGTGCTTAGCTTCGAAAACCTTAGCATTGCTGGTATAAACAATGCATATGATGCTGTTAGTAAGCGTCTTGATAAATTTCAGGCCTACCTAGAAAACAGATCTGATCTATTGCTCGACAAAGCGGATATGGTGACCTTCATGGAGAATAATCCAACGAAGGTAAATGACATATGTGCTCTGCAGAAGGAGATGAAGGCCATGTTCATGGAGGATCATGGTATTCGTGATGAGTCTAAGAGGTTACTTGCTCTTGTGAAAGATTTGAATTGGTTAGAGGTTCTTCTTGATGACGACGACGATGACGATGACGACGAGTAAGTCTAACCAGATTTCATCCTTCCTCCGGTTAGACTTGTATACCTAGTTTGAGCGCATTTTACACGTAGATGATGGTAGTTGAACACTGTCATAAGTAATTACATTTTTTATTCTTTCTAATTATTTTCATTAATGTATCAAAACGGATACTAGTTATAATAATTTAGCATTTTTAAGTCTAATCAAATATAAAAATTGAATATTGTGTTTTCGTAATGTCAATATTAATTTTACATCAGTCATGAACACCCTTCTTGATCTTCCTGGCTACGCTGAGTACCTAGCCTCGCTTCCTCCGCCACCGAAGCTGCCGTCAATTGCCGAAGCGACCGAGACACTGCGCGAACTCAAGACCAAGCTCACCAATATTAAGGAGCGTAGCACGTCGCTTCAGAAGAAACTCCTCTTTGCGGATGTCGATGTGGCGGAGGCGGATCTTGCCCACAAGAAGCACCTCGCATTCAGTGATGGTAAACAAGACCAGACACTTGTCAAGAAGCTCGTCGCGACGATTAAAGAAAAGCAAGTAGTTGCTCGTCAGCTCGATAGCTTGGGTGATGACGAGATCAAGCTTTCCCGCGAGATTACCCAGACGGAATACCTTCTGTGCTATGCTCAGACGGTTGAGGCTCTCTCGCAGGCCAATAACGAGGCAGCCCGCGTTGCTGTTATCAGCGCGTCGAAACTGTGCTCCGCGCGTGACGAGAACGGCAACGTTTACATCGTGCCGCATGAGTGCAACTTGGGTCTCAGCCGATGGCAGGGGCGCCGCGATGGCACCCTAACACCTCCACCGACTCGTCGTCAGTAAACGTAAACTGTGAATTTTCACAGTTTTAACATTTTTTATTTTTTTAGTTACCATGTTCATTTTTCGATAATGAAATAATTTTCATCAAAGTGTCAAAACGATTATCTAGAATTGTTTTATTTGTTTTTATTGTTTCTAAAACTGTTAAATATTCTGGTGTTCTCAAACTATGAAACCAAATAGTTTTATGATAATCTATCTTATCTTTTAATTCCTGTAAATTATCATGTAATTGATGAACTATTTCATTCATTTGACTAATAGCTAATTCAAGTGATTTGGTTGCTAATAGTTTATGTATTTTTATTTCTTCATAGATATCACGAATAACTGATTCAATGAGTAATAATTTTGAATTGATATCCATACCATTAGTTAATTCAATAACTTCAGGATGTTTTTCGTTTATTACATTCCAGATTTTAGTAAATAATCCTTTGGAAGAATCAAATATATGACTGCTATAATAGCCTAATAATGGTTCTAGAACAATAAATGTCATTTTTTTATTTTTTATATTGTATTGAATATATTTTATTTATATATTTTTATCATAATAATTTCTGTGATAATAATAATAATAATAAAACAAGAATTATAATGGATTTACGGTCTATTATTATAATTATTGTAGTGATTGTGATATTTGTATACTATATAATTTTACAATCAAATACATCAAATACAAATAGAAATCCTAAAAAATCAGCAATTGAACCCTTTGCTAATCCTATTACAACACCAGAACCAACAAAAATTCCAGATGAATTAGATAAATTATTAGATGATGATTATGTTGCTATAACGCCGAATAATAGTATTATTTTCCCTGAACCCCAAATTTATCAAGAAGCTTTTACAAAAACCAAAGATTTGGCAGACCTCCTTAAATTTAATTTAAAAATTGATCCATTATCTAAAGAATATGATATATTTACCAAGGTAAAATATCAAAGATTATTAGTTCCCATACATATTATTTATACGATGGATAAAAAATATTTAGCAGTATTTAATGATGGCAGATTATATATTAAAAATAATTTATATGATGATACATTATGGATAGGCCCTTTAAATAATTCTTTAGTTGGAACACAAGAAGATGGTATTGGTATGAGAATGATTATGTTTTTTCCGTTAAATGTAAATAATGAAAGACAGATTAAATTGTTAGGGGTTGGGTATGATGGCTTTTTATATTATAAAGAAAGTGAAGATATTCAAAGTCAATGGATTAAATCAACGGGTGAAATGAATGAGGGTTTGGTATATCTTTTCTGTGATTTTTATCAAGAAAAAGTGAACTATTATCCTCTTTTATATGGTATTACATTTGAAGGTAAAATAGTATATAAAAATCAAAATAATCAAGACCCAATAGAGACAATATCTGCAGATGATTTTATGAAATTACCTTTTACTGAACCTAGTAAACCGATTATTAATAATGCTAAAATGTTGAAAGTTTATTGGGATAAGAATGGTTTTATGTTAGGAATCGGTCAAGATTTCAAAATTTATCAAAAAAAGGGTATTGATTGGAAAGTTAGACCATGGGAAGTTGACCAAAAAATGAGAGGAACTACATCTGGAGCATCTACAAAAGTAATTGATTTAATGATGGACGATGATTCTAGAATGATAGGATTAGTTTTAGATTCAACTAATAAACCACCTACTATTAAAGTTCAAAAACAAATCATGACATATTATTTGTCAGATTTTGATTCAATTAATGTAGTTGGAAAAGGAAACAAAATATTTAATGATATTCAAATGATTAAATACAAATCAGGGATTGATTGGGATACTTATTTGAGTTTTGAAGACCCTGATGAAGCTATTTATAGAAATAATAATTTACAAGCTCTTAAACAAAGAAGTATTATCAATGATAAATCAAAATTAAGAAAATTATGTAAAAGTCGAAATCCGGTAATGAATGTAGAAGCTCGAAATTTTGATTTAGAAACTACAGTTAAAGAAAATGATAAAAAAATCACAGCGTTAAATAAGGAATTAGATGGTTTAATTAAATTTAGTCAAAATAGTATCATGCCAAAATCAAAATCAAAATCAAAATCAAATTTATCTCAAACTAATCCAACATTAACACCAACATTAACACCAACGTTAACAACAGCTTCATCATCCTAGATGATACTTTTTATTTAATTTTTTTATTTATATATTTTAAATCTATTTTTTCTTTATTTCTAGTAAAGTAATAATATTACAAAATGAAAGTAAATTATCAAATTTACGGTCTTTTACTATTTATTGGATTAATTATTTTGATATTGCTTTTAAATAAAAATAATTCAAATCCTAAAAGTATAAATGGAAATCAACAACAACTAACAGAAGGATTTGAAAATCAAATTGATAATTATGAGCTTATGGATAGTAGTTTTTTTGATTTAGGAGTAACACCATGGAATAATATGAATTTAGAAGAAGCATTACAAAAATGCTCAAATGTATCTTCTTGTATTGGTATTACACGAAAAAAGAAAGAATCTGGAACCACTAGCCAAGAAACTGATAATACTGAAACATTTCCTATTTTAAGTAAGGGACCATGTCATACTAAATTTGTAGGAGGTCCTTTGCAAAAATCAAAAGCACCAAATTATATGTCATATATCAAAAAAATGTCTGCGAGTAGTGTTAAATGTTTAAATGATAAAACAATCGAAAATTATCTTTCATTTGCTACCAAAAATAATTTATATTGGTGTGTTGATAATAAAGATAATAGCTTAAAATTATTAAGTGCTTCACGAATTGCACAGAATAAGTTGTTTTCGAAAGCAAATTTTAAGATTGTTTCAGGTCTCTTTGCAGAAGGAAGTGTCTCAATACAAGTTTCAAAAACATTATCAGATTCTGAAACTTCAGAACCAACATATTATATTGTGCATGATTATCCAAAACAAGAACATTTATTTCTTAAAGAAATTGGAGAAAATGAAAGTGACTTGAAAAAGAAAGCTTCATTTAAAATGATACCTGGATTAATCAAAGAAGGTTTTACATTAAAAATTATTGGATTTAATGATATGTATTTTAAATATATTGGTGAAAGTATGACAGTTGGAAATATTAGCGATTCTGAAAAAGAAAGTGCGACATTTTTTACAATGACACCAATCAGTGAAGAGACAACAATGAATGAGTTGGAAAAAAAGAATGACGATGAAATAAAAAATGTTGATTTATCACCTCAAGAAAAATTTTTAAAAATGAAAAATAAGAATTTATTATCTCTAGAAAAACAACAAATAATGTTAGAAGAACAAAATAAAAAAATCAATAATTTTCAGTTTATGCATATTGGTAATATTGGAAGAATAAGTAGAGAATTTGCTAATCAATCAGCTGAATTAGCTTTAAGTAAATATTTAAGAGAAAAAGAAAGTATTGATGAATTATCGAAAAAAAATAAATCAATTGATAATATTCCATCAGTTGATAGTCTGAAAAAATAAAAAAAATACTTGTATTTTTAATTTTTATATCATTTTTTTATATTTATCTAATATAAGAAAACAAGAAAACATATAAAGAATGAAATATCTTTTTTTTGTAATATTAATTGTAATTATAATTGTTTGTTTGATTATATCTTCTCCAAAAACAAATGAAAAATTTGCACAAGGTCCTAAACCACAACAACCTGTCATAGATAGCGTTGAACATATTTTACCAAACACTCTTAAAATTTCATGGAAAAGACCTATTAGTCCAGGAGATGACCCTATTAATGGTTATTTAATTATGATTAAAAAATCTAATGATATTAATGCTAGTTATTTAAAATTATATGGCAATAAAGATTGTATTAATTGTGTTTATGAAATTAAAAATCTAAATTTAGAATCTGAAAAAATATATTATGTTTCAATTATAGCTATTAATAAAGCTGGAACTAGTTTACCAGCTGATAAATTTGAAGTTAAGACAAAAAAAAGAAGTGATGTCCCAGCAAAAGTTCCATCGCAAACAAATAGTCCATTACCAACAGCTGTTTTTGAAGAAGATAGAATTAAAGCAGCAGAACTTACACGTAAAAAATATTTAGAAGATGAATTACATAATATGATTTCTAGAGCGGATGGTATTTATGAATTTAATAAGGATAAATTAGAATACCCAAATACTTTCAATCAAAAGTTATCTGATTCTATAAAAACACCGAATGAGCAAATGTTAAAAGATCTTCAAGAATATAAATTATATATAAATATTGAAGGTGGAACTGGTGGTCCTGCTTCTACACCCGAACCTACAACAGCTTCTTAAAAATTTAAATCATTTTTTTTTATCTAAAAATATATTATATATATTAAAGTAATATATATAGATAATTATTAATTTTAAAATGAAATTGAAACTAGAATTAGGCCATATTATTGGATTTTTTATTGTTGTTATAATAGTTGGATATGTATTAATACCATGGTCAATTAAAAATAAAGAACATTTTGTAGTTAATGCAGATGGAAGTGTTCCGGATACAACTGGTGCTGTAGATCCTGCTGGGGCTTCTGGGGCTGCTGGGGCTGCTGGGGCTGCGGGTGCTGCGGGTGCTGTGGGGGCTGCTGGGGCTGATGAGGCTGCTGGTGCATCTGATAATACAACATCAGATACACCAGCTCCAACTGAAGATTTGAATAAATATAATTTAGGGGATGCTTTTGATTTTGATAGTTTATATGGTACCAAATTAATGAATTTATTCGAATATATTTTAAATACTCGTAATTTAACTAGAGAATATAAAGATAAAATTATTGCTTTACAAAAATCATTAAAACTAACAGGGACTGTTAAATTTGAAGATTATAAAAAAATGATAACTACTTTAAGAGAAGCTTTGAAAGAAGAATTACCAAATAAAAAGATTCTAGGAACATATTTAATTAATAGAAAAATACAAGAAGATAAAATTATAGATTTAAAAGAAAAAATAAAAGAGTTAGAATCTACAATTGATTCTGAAATAGCAAACCTTCCAAAAAGTTCAACTTCTTCGGAAGCAGATGTTGATCCCCGAAGTATTAAAAATATTAAATCCATTTTATCTGGTATTAATCTGAGTGTTATTGATTTAGGTAATGGTCCGGATGCAGATACTAGAAAGATTATGATAGCATTAAATAATGGATTTTTAACATATGATAAAGATGGGGAAACTGGAGATAATGATATGAATAGTCTGGGTTATTATCCAAAGACAAAGAAATATTACGTAAGACATGGTGATAAAGGTAATGAAAAACAGCATTTCATTGTAAAAAATAATCATGGAAAGAATATGGTGATTAGCCCTAAAGATGATGATGATTTTTATGTATGCGTTGGGTTAGATGGAGTTTCGATAGAAAAATATAATTTTATGGCTCAAGATAATTTAATAGTTGACCCTAAATATCAATGGATGGTTTCTCCATATTTAATAAATGGATGTAATAAATTAGAAAAATCAAAAATAACAAAAGAATAAAAAATAAATATCAAATATATTATAAAAGGAAACTAATTACAAATTAAAATAAAATGGACCCATCTGTTTTACAATTAATATTCATTATAACTCTTTTATTATTAATAATTATTTTATTAAGTAGTATAAAGATTTGTAAGGTAAAATCCCAAGATAAAATGACCACTGGATTACGTTTTTATGACAAAGAATATAAAACGATTGCTGAAAACTTTGAGGACACTGATATAAAACCTTTAATGGATATTGTTCATCAAAGTGAAGAAAAACTAGTTAAACAGGCAGCTGACCAAGAAATGCAAAATATTAGATTAAGAGCATTGGATGCTAGAATTTCAAGTGCAGAAAGTGTTGCTAAATCTTTACAATTAATATAATAATAATATAATATAAAAAAGTCATGTTAGCTTTTATTATTTTCTTTTTCTATTTTTCTTATCTAATTTTCTAACTAAATTATAAATATTTAGGAAAATAATGAAAATGAATAAAAGTTTAATTAATAGTAAAATAGTATTGATAATTATTCTAGGTTTATTAATTCTAGGATGTGCTTTATGGTCATCATTTAAAATCGAAACATTTGGTGATTATGATTTTTATTCCAGTGAATTAAAGACTAATTATAAGGATATTTTAAATAGTAAACATGCTTCTACATATGTAACAGATACGAGTGATTTAGGGTATCTTCCTAGATTAATAAATAATAATAATTTAGGAAATACTAATCAAACTGGGTTTTTAGACAATATGACAGATAAAATGAATAAAATGGAACATAATTTAATGGGTATTGTAGAAAAACCTAAATATTATAGTGAGAATGCTAGTGGACCTGTAACACATGATGATCCCAAGGGATTTTTACGACCTAGAAAAGAAACAATAAAATCACATGACCATTATCAATGAATTATGATTAAGAAAATAAAATATCAAAAGCCAAAAATAATTTTAAATTTTTCTTATCATTAAAATAAAGTATATAATAAATGAGAACTGAAACAAAAATTATTATTGGAATATTCTTAATTGTTGTTATATTTTGTTTATTTTATGAACAATTAAATAAGTTAAACATAGGTAAAGAAGGTTTTGCCGACCCCCCAGCAACTTCTGATTCTGCAAGTGCCTCTCCACAAACACCAGCACCTGGGGATGTTCCAATTGATATTGATACACTTGATGCAACTACAAGAAATTTAAATATCTTTTCAAATGCATTATCAAATGCTGATAAATCAGCAATGTCGCCGGAACAATTAAATGAATTACATAAAAATATGACAAATGAAATAAAAAGTTTAAATTCTACTATTTATAATCTTACATTGCAAATTAGTCAAAATCGTAATAATGCGGCTAATCAATCGAATGTTCAATATGAAACTCAACAAAATTTAGCAGATACAGCTGATATTAAAGCTTCACAATTAGTTCAAGATTCTTACATACAAAGATTAACTGAGCGTTTAAGTAAATTACAAAGTGTTTATGATTCATATCTTAAAAATAAAAATCATAAAAATTATCCCAAAATTCCTGTTTATTCTTCGTGTATTGTTTCAGAAGCTTCAGGAACATATAGTGTAGATAATGCTAATCAACAAGCAGCTGCCGCAAATAATCAAGAAATGGGTAAACCATCTGTTTCATATGGTCAAAAAATTGTTCCTGGAGTTCAACAATATAATCCATTAAAAGAAATTAAAACAGCCGAAAATATGACATTCGATGATGTTGTAAATGGTTTAGCTCAAAATGAAATAAATATTAATTTTACAGCATAATATAATAATAAAATTTAAATTTTATATATTTTTCTTATTGTTTATCAAAATATTTTTTATCAAAAATAAAAATATCTCATTAAATTAAAAAAGAGTCACTTAATAGAAAAACTTTAATATAAAAGTAATATAATAAAATGTTGACAGAAAAAAAATTTTTCTTTGTAGCAGCAATTATTTGTCTTGTGTTATTTATATTATCATTATTTGTATACCATGAAAATTTTGACCAAACATGTCCTCCACCTCCTGAATGGTGGGAAAAAGAACCACCTAAACAAATTTTATCTTTAATATCTGGTGTTAAAATTCCAGTTATTGCTAAATTTAAAGACCAAGGGGTAACTAGTTCAACACAATCATTTCAAATTCCATTTATTAAAAGTGGACAAACCGATGCTTCAGGATGTCTTTCATATGATAGTGCTGGAACATATACAACAGAAATGTGTGATAATACTAAAACACCACAAACTTGGGTTATTAAACCTGTTAGAAATGAAGATGAATTAAGAGATATTTTAAGACCTGCTCATAAAACTGAACAATATTCAAATATAAAAAAATTTAATATTGATACAGACCCAATAAAATTACCTCCAGGTGTTGAATATGGATTTTTCCTTGTTGTATCAACTGCTAATCCGGCAATTGTTTTAGCTAGCAATGGTGGTAATATATCTGTTAAAACATTAGGATTACATACATCAGAATTATGGGATATTACACGCGAAGCACCTCATGTTGAAATACCAATTCATGATACAAATGATTATACATTACTTTCATCCAGCTTTGTTCATGGTAATAATTTATCTGGAATGCAAAGAGGTCAAGCTATGCCTTTAAATGCTAATCCTGGAGCTGCTTATCAAACTCCTGGGGCAGGTGCTAGTGCCAGTGCACCACAAAAAAAAGGAGGTATCAATTTTAATATTAGTCTAGGTGGTTCTTCTTTAGCATCACTATTCGGAGCTTCTCCTGGAGCAGCTGGTAGTGCAGATGGTTCGACTGGAGCATCATCAACTGATACTAAAACAACACAAGCAGAAGGGTTTAATCCGAATTGTAAACCATGTGCATCACCTCTCCTAGATTATATTCCAGGGAGAGAAATACCTTGTTTAGGATGTAATCCTCCATCAATTATTGAATAAAAATTGCCCCTTTTATTTATCATTTTTATTTATTTTAGAAAGATTTTATAAAATAACTTTTTCAGAAAATCTTAATTATTTTTTCTACAATTAATATTAAAGTAAATAATAAGAAAATATCAAGTTAATATAAAATGAATAAAAGTGTTATTATATTAATTATTGTTTTAATTTTATGTATTGTATGTATGATTCTTGGTAGAAGTGTTATCAAAATTAATGAAGGATTTACATCCAAAATCAATAGTTTAGAAAATTTTGAAGATGAAGACATTACCGAAATTAAAAACAGTATTAATCAAATTAGAAGTTCGTTAACATCTGAATTCCCTGATATGTCCAAATATGTAACAAAAAATCAATTAAACCCACCTGAAACATGTAAAGTTTCAAATGCAGTAGATAAGGATAATTATATTACCAAGGTCCAAGCTGAAAAATTAGGTTCATGTAAGGTTGCTAATGCAGTTGATGCTGATAACTATATCCTTAAAACATTAGCTAATAAGGCTAATTCATGCCCCCCACCGATTGACACATCTAAAATGGTGCTCAAATCTACTTTACCAGCTGCTCAAAAACCTCCTGCATGTATTTGCCCTAAAGTAAGTGTTTCAGCTGGATTATGTAAGAAATGTCCGGAATGTCCTGCTTGTCCACCACCACCACGTCCAGAACCATGCAAATGTCCTGAAGTTCAACCTTGTCCACCAGCACCTAAATGTCCGGAATGTCCACCACAAAAACAATGCGAAAAGAAAGTTTGCCCTCCTTGTCCAGTTCCCAAAGAGGTTAAATGTAAACCAAAGGAAATTATTAAAATTCTTAAAAAGACAGTATATGTTGACCTTAATGGTAATGAAATAAAAAGTATTGACGAAACTTTAACAACACCTGGTCCAACATCATCATTAAGTTCATCATCCGGATCATCAGGTTCATATTATGATAATGATGATTTTAAAAAATGGTCTGACGATTCTGGAGCTGATGAAATAAGAAATACATCATCTGGTTCAGGTTTGGCTACACCATCACCATTATCATCATCTAATGTTGATAATGACGATTCAAAATATTCAATGTTTCCCGCACCTACAGATAAACCCTATCCAGAAAGTTATAAATGTCAATCAACCGCATTTAATAATGAATTTAGAAAATTTGGGGTTTATGGAGATAATCGTATGATGTATGACCAATATTTACCACTATAATTATTTTGTGATGTGATAAAATATAAAGTTATATAAATATTTTAATTTAAGTATTTTATTTTTTTAATAAATATTGAAAAATGGAACTTTCAATAAAATCTGAACATTTTACATCTAAATTTTTATACATTAATACAAACAATATAAATAACACGTTTTTTCCAATAAGTTATAGAACTCCTACATTAACATTAAATAATTTATTATTTGAAACACCATGGATGGAAGCACCTTTTGGTGTATGTCAATATAATAATGAAAAAGATAAATTAGAAGGTAAATATTATTTAGATTTATCTTTTAATGGATATTTGTATGACACGGAACTTAAGAATTTTTATAAAGTTATTGATAACTTAGATAATTTTGTTATCAATTTTATTACAAATTATTATGAATATTATGATAAATATCCCAAAAAAAATAAAAAAAAGACGACATCAATAGATTCTTTAAAAAAAGATATAAATTTAGAGGTTTCAGATGAGGTTTTATCAGATGATACTTTTGAATCGAACAATTATGATTTTTCATATAATTATAATCGTCAAATCAGATTTAATAAAAATAACAACAAATTTCCTCCTACTATGAAATTAAAAATATTTGATAATTTTACAAATGTTATTGATATTTATGGAAACAAAATTCAAAATTTCGCCGAATACATAAAACCAAATGCTAAAGCACAGGCTTTAATAAGGTGTAATGGATTATGGATGTATGATAATAAATGGGGATTGTCATGGAAAGTTTGTAAAATAATTATAAAAAATACAGAGGAATCTAAAAATTAAATGTTTATAAGTATGTTTTTTTTATTTTTTTTACAATTTAATAGTTAAATAACTTATTTACAATTTTTTTATAATGAATAAATTTTTTAATGAAAGATTAGACAATGATGAAGAATTAGCTAATTTAATTAATGATGAATATAATCGTCAAAATCGTAGTATAGAATTAATCGCTAGTGAAAATTTCACTAGTCCTGGTGTTATTGAATGTCTTGGTAGCACATTAACAAATAAATATTCAGAAGGATATCCCGGTAAAAGATATTATGGTGGCAATCAATATATTGATAAAATAGAAAAATTATGTCAAGCTAGAGCACTGAAGGCCTTTAATCTTAATTCAGATGATTGGGAAGTAAATGTGCAACCTTATTCTGGTAGTCCAGCTAATCTAGCAGTCTATATGGGTCTTATTAATCCTGGAGATAGAATTATGGGACTAGGATTAACATCAGGAGGCCATTTAACTCATGGATTTTATACAGCAAAAAAGAAAATAAGCGTTTCATCGGTTTTCTTTCAATCATTACCTTATCATGTTAATAATCAAGGTTTAATAGATTATGATGAATTAGAAAAAGCTGCTATCAACTTTCTTCCTAAAATAATTATTTGTGGAGGAAGCAGTTATCCTAGAGATTATGATTATCAAAGATTTAAAAAAATAGCTGATATGGTCGGTGCTTATTTAATGGTTGATATGGCTCATTTTAGTGGTTTTGTTGCTACTAGATTATTAAATAATCCTTTTGAGTATGCTGATATAGTTACATCAACAACACATAAAACACTAAGAGGACCCCGTTCAGGTTTAATTTTCATAAATAAACAAAAGGAAAATGGAACATTGGTTACTAAAATTAATGAAGCAGTATTTCCAGGCTTACAAGGTGGTCCTCATAATCATCAAATTGCCGCAGTTGCTTATCAACTAGAAAAGGTAGCTTCATCTGACTTTTTAACTTATTTGAAAAATGTTCAAAATAATGCTAAAGTTCTAGCATCAAATCTAATTGATATGGGGTTTACGATTGTCACTGGTGGCACTGATAATCATATTGTTCTAGTTGATTTAAAATCAAAAGATTTAACAGGTAGTAAAATGGAATTATTATGTGAAGAAGTTGATATATCTTTAAATAAAAATTGTATTTTTGGGGATAAAAATGCCATGTCACCAAGTGGTATAAGACTCGGCACCGCTGCTATGACAACTAGAGGATTAGATGCAAATGATTTTAAAATTGTAGCTGTTTTTATAAAAGAACTAGCAGATATTGCTATTGAAATCCAAAATAAATATGGAAAATTAATGACAGAATTTAAAAAAGGATTGGAAGATGAAGATATAAAATCAAAAATAGAAATTATAAAAAAATCAGTTAATCATTTTGCTAATGAATTTCCATTTTACGAATAAAGAATAAAGCTCAGACTTCAGAATGTTCCATATATTGAACTATTTTAAATGTTAAAGATTCTACATTACAAAAAGAACATTTATAAACTTTTACTTCATTTTCATATTCATTTTCATTTTGATAATAAGTTTGTAATGTATCAAAACAATCTTTACATGTTACAATATGTTGACATGAATTAAGAAAAATCATTATTTGTTTTTTCTCCAAACAAATTGAACATTCATGTGCAACAAAAATTTTATCATTACCTTTTTTAAGGGTATTATTATTTAAACTAGAACATAATTGATAATATTTCAAAGTTTGTTTAGACATTAAATCCATAATACCTTGTCCAAATTTATTAACATGATTTGGGTATGCTCCATAATTGATTAAAGTCATCATACAAGATATTAAATAATACTCTAGTTCAATATCTCTAGTGTCATTATTATCATTTTGTAACAATAATCTTAATAAAACTGTATTTCCATCAATATCTGATAAATTTGGATTTGCACCTGCATTTATTAAGGTAATAATACAGTGTTGAGTAAATTCATTTAGATTATTTACTAAAGTCATTAATGGTGAGGTGTTTTTATTATCTCTGTCATTGACATTAGAACCATTTTTTATTAAAAATTCGATGATATCTAATATGTTTTCTTCAGTATTATTTTTTGATAAATTATTACATGCGATAAATATTGGCGAACGATGTTTATTATTTTTAATATTAATATCAACATGATAATTTTCACAGAGAAAAGTTATCATTTTTAAATCATTTACTAAAGTTGCAATTGCAACTGGGGTAAATCCATCATCATCTTTAAGATTATAATCACAACCATTTAACAATAATTCCTTAACGAAATCTATTTTATGATTATAAATTGCAAAATGTAAAGGAAAATTATCATTGATATTAGTCGATATTTTTTTAGTATAATTTAATAATATTCTAAATAATATAATATTATCATTCATAATCGTTTTCATTAAAAATGTTTGACTATTATGAGACTTGTTAAGATTAATATTTTTTTTCATTAATTCATTAAATAGTTCAGATAATTCATCTGATGAATAATGGTCAGTGCCTTTAATAATACTTATAATAATACTTTGTTCAAGTGTATCATTATTTGTATTATCAGGAATATAAATACTAGAAATATAAGCAATAAGCTCCTTAATTTTTTTGTCATTTAATAATTTATTAAAAATAAAGCCAGAATACATAACCATTTGTTTTTTTAATTTAGGTAATTCATCAATTAAATCGCTATCATTATCATAATCACCATTTTTTTTATTTTTATCAATTTCTATGGTTTTAATTTCTTTTAATATTTTCATTTTCATTTCTATACAAAAGTTGTATAATTTTAACAAAACAAATATAAAAAATTCAATTTTATTTTGGAGAGGAATTTTTAAATCTTTTTTGAAATTCTTCAACGGTTTGACTTTTATAATAATAAGGGTCGACATCACCATCATCAGATGACGATTTTTCAGATTCTGAATTATTCTTGTGTGCATGTAAGTTTTTAGATATAGAACTATTATAATTAAACAATTCTAGGAATTCATATACTGCACCTTCACCTCCATTACATTCAGATATATAAGTAACATTTTCTTTAATCTTATAATGAGCATTTTGAGGACAGCCACTTAATCCAACTTCTTTAACTAATTTTAAATCATTGATATTACATCCAAAATAAGCTACTTGACTCATCAATATATATTGATTTTTGCTATAATTTTTAATCCATTCTAATTTATCAATTACATTACTTACTAAAGCCGTAACTTTCCATTCTTTAGCTTTTCGTTTAAGAAATTTTAAATCATGTGAAGATATTATAATAATTTTATAACCTTTCGCAATACAATTAGTAATAGCTATCGAATCATGTAAAAAATAACTTCGTATTTTATGTCCATTATGGTCTAATAAAATGATACCACTCCCAATACAGCCATCATAATCAATTACAATCAGTTTAGTATTTTTATTATGGTCTGACATTTTATTCTTTTTATATTCTTTGTAATTTATATTAGAAAAATAGATATAAAAATAGGAAAACTAGAAAATAAAAACATTATTAATGTATTATAACTGAGGTTTTAGGTGTTAATAATGATGTTATTGATTGAAAAATAATTAATAAATTTAGGAAAACTTTTGGTAAACTAAAACCATGTTTTAAACTTAAAACAAAGCTATAAATATAATAACCTAGAAAAGCTATTTCGACCCATTTGATAATATTATTGACATTAAAGTCAAAACTAGCAAATATACCAGTAGAATGTGTATTTAATTCTGAAGGACTATTTCTATTACTAGAATTAGAATTAGATGTTTTTAATGTTGAATTTAAATTTGAATTTAATTCAGCTAAAACCTTCGGCAACATCTCTTTTTCTAATTTCTCCTTTTTATGACGATTTTCTAATTCTTTAACTTTTTCATTTCCATATAAAGCAGCAACAAGAACATCAAAAATATTATTTGTTCCATCAGGTAAATGAATTTTTAATCGACACATTGGACATTCTTTTTGAGAAATTAAACATGATGAACAAAATGTATGTTGGCAAAATAAAGTTTTTGGTTCATTAAAAAAATCCTTACAAACATCGCATTTTAAATGTTCTTCAATATCATTCAAATCTGGTTCAGTCATTTTATTTTCTACTTTTTCTGTTTCTTTAGTTTCGTCTATAATTTCTTTAATTTCTTGGTTTTCCATAATATTTTCAGACATTTTAACTTTTATTATTATTACTAGGATTTACTAAAAGAATAATAATAAAATTACGCAAATCTAAAATATCTGTTCGAATACAATATTATTTAGTTCGATTGGAGGTTGTTCTAGAGGTGTAAATTTTTTATTTATAATATCACGCCAATTATTTTTAATTATTTCTTCTTTAATTTGTTCTTCTTCTGTTAATTTAGGTGTTGTTCTAGATACATCTAAGTCCCTTAATTTTATTTCATCTGGAAAAAGTTTGCTAATCAAATCCCATAATTTAATATTTTGTATTGGAGGATAAAAGGAATCCTTATGACATTTTGGACAATCTGTTTTTTTGGTTTTAAATTTATAAATTAGTAAACAATTCTTACAAAAAGTGTCTTGACACTGTAAAGTTATTGGATAATGAAATAATTTCTTACAAAAAGAACATGTTAAAATATTCTTGATTTGAGTTTTATTAATTCTAGGAGAATTGTTATTCATATCTTTTTTTGATTAATCAACAAGATTTTTTAAATTAAAATTATACTAACCAAAAAATATCAAAAATAGAAAACGTAAAAATAAAATAGAATTTGATATTTATTCATTCAATTGTGACTTAAGGTTTTCAAGTTCTGATTCTAGTTGTTCAATTTTTCTGCGAATTTCTTCTTTTTTTATTTCTTCTTGGTTTTCATATGTATATTCATCATTTTTTTCAACAATAGTCATCCAATCATCTGGAATATCAAACAAATAAAATACATATTGATTATCATATTTTGTAATTATAAATTCATTGTCATCAAAATCAATGGTGTAAGTATATTCAGAATAAGTTGGTTGGTCTGAAGTAAAATACGTTTGATTATTATCATAAATCCAGTCAGAAATTGAGTAGAAATATTGTAAACCTTCACCTCTTTCATCTAAAAATGGCATACGTAAGACTTGTCTTTTATATTTTTCCATTTTTTTGTTCAAAATCATGTCATTTACATTATCAACAACTATCTTTCCTAAATGTTCACAGTATGAATCACTATGATTGTAATAAGAATAATAAATTCCTTTATATTTTATAATAACATATCCATGAGTCACCATGTTTATTTTTTATTAATTAGTAATAAAAAAATAATCAATTTTTTAAATAATACACCTTATCTCATATTTATTTACAAAAAAATAAAAAATTGTCAGTTTTTACTAAAGAGTTATTATAAAATCGAATCTTAAACCATGTAAATATATAATAATAACGATACATAATCATGGACGAGAACTCTTCACTCCCACTACCACCAATCAACATTGAAGTATTTGCCGCTGCGATTGACGCCTGTTCTGCTGGTGGCGCCCATACGGCAGCTACGCTTCCAGCGTTTGCGAGCAAGGCAATGGTCCTATGCGCCGCCGCCGCTGCTGCACCACCTCCGTCCGCGCCCGGTCAGGAAGACACAAACTATCGCGCGCAAATTGCCGCCGCCGTCGATGCGGCTCCCACGCCGGAGGCGCAGATCGCAGCTAGTGACGGCCTCCCGCTCCTGCTGGACAAGGTCACAGGCCGCTTCACCCTCGCGCCTTATGTGCCTCCACCGCCGATGAATTTTGAGCTCCCGACCCTCAACATGGCGGAGTCGAAGATCTTTGCCCGCCGTGGTCCAGTGCCCCCCTTTCGCAAATAACACTGTGAAAGCATAAAATTGTTTTTCATACTTTTTTTATTACATCAACCAAAAAAGAGAAAAAAATAAAAATGAGATTTTCTTTTTTTTCATATCCAACGCAAAGAAAAAAGACATTACAGTCGATTAACTAAAATATTACTATTTTTAAAGGCATGTAATCCATTTTGTTGACCTATTTTATTCATAATCTCAATATATTCTTCTTTTGATGTTTTCTTTTCTTGATTGTCCAAAGTATATAAATACATTGGAATAGTTGATTTTTTGGTTAATAAATCATAATGTTTATCAGAATCAATTTGAAAACTAAAAGAATACATTTCATTACCAACTTTCATCAGAGGTTGAAAAATTCCATAATCTAATTTTAAATCATAATATTTTAGATAAGGGTTTTCTGATTTCTCAAACACACTTTGATTTTTTTTGGTTGGTGTAATGATTATATCTTCAACCAGCAAATAAATATTATTCACAGTATCAATGGCAAAAGGATAAGGAACATCACTATTACCAACTGGTGAAAGAAATTTTTTAATTGGATATTGAGTTTTAAATGTAAAAATTTTGTCACCAATAAAAACATACGTGTTTTCACTAACTTCAACTAAAATACTATTACCATCAAATTTTTTCCCATAACCACCGCTAAATTTAGTCATATCATCCATTAGTGATTTCCCAATCCATATTTTCTTATAAGGATTAGAATATATATTCTTTTGATAAGTTGTTGCATCATATTCATAATTTCCAAATACATTTATGGTATGATTAGAAGGGTCATGAATGACCTTAAAAGGGTTTCCACCATTGTCATGTGTAAAATAAACAGTAGTCATGTAAAAGGTAAAAATGTAAATGTAGGATTTTTATAAAAATATAATTAATAAAAAATCAATTTTTATAGATATTTTTAAAGTTAAAAATACAATTTATCTAGAATCATAACCAAACTTAACAACACCTGTGTAACTAGAATTGTTAAGTTTGGTTATGATTCTAGATGTTAAAATGTCTAAAAAACTTAGCAATAGCTATACATAAACTTTTCGATAATTTATGTAAACTTTTTTGCGATGGGATTGATGAAAATATACATAAAAACACACTAGATTGTTAAAGGATTTATGAATAACATATAAAGAATTGATTAAAAATCAAAACTTTATTTGTTTTTTTTCTTACCACAAAATAAAGATAGTAAAACAGAAATGTCCAAAACATGTGGAAAGGATGTTTATTCTAATTTAAATTTTCAAGCACAAAGAGAGGATAATATGAAAAAAATAGAAAAAGTATATAACGACTTATTAGGTCAATATTCTACATATTATTCCGAGTATTTAAAAGCACAAAGAGATGCTATTGGTAATCCAGGAGACGCGAATGCTCAAAATCAAAAAGACAAATTAACTGCACAAAAAAGACCATTAATTAAAAAATTAAATCAACAAATTATCGATATTGAAAATGAAATTCTTAAAAATAATAAAGAAATCAGAAAAAGTATCGAAGAACAGAAAAGTGCAATTGAATTAGATTTAAAAGAAAAAGCTACCATTGAAGCTAAAATTAGAGCTATTGAAAAGAATCTTCAACAAGCTGAAGATGGTGCATATGCAGGTTCACAAGCTGTTGCAGATACAGAAAAAAAAACAAAAGCGAAATCAGTTTGGTATTATGTTTTTATTGCAGCGAATGTCATATTATTTGGTTTATTTCTTTATTTAATTTTTACAATTGATTATGAAGATGTAGAATCAGGTAATGGTAATAATAATGCTAATACTAATAAAACTAATAATAATAGTATTAAAGTAAATAATAATAGCGTTAAAGTAAATAATAATAGTGTTAAAGTAAATAATAATAATAGTTTTAAAGTAAATAATTCAATTAAAACCGGTAATAATGCCAAAGTGAATAATGGAATGTCATAATTTTTACATATTTTTTTTTAAGGATTTATATTTATAAAAGAATTGGTTACATAGAAATTAATTTTCTTATTTAGTTATAAAAGAAACCAAAAGGATGTCTGGAACCACACCTACTCCAACGGCTGGTATTTCATCAGAATTAGACGCTGAATTAAAACTACAATATCAGGGTTTAACCGATGAATTAAAAAAATATTTTGATTCAAGAATGAATTCTTTTTTAACTAAAGAAAAAGGTTCATATCCTAAACCAACTAATTATTATAAAGATCGTGGAGATTTTTTAATTAGTGAAAAAATCGATGATATTGACACACATAGAAGCAATGTTTGGAATTATTTAACAACTGAATTTAATCAAAATACTAAAGATAAATATTTAAATGCTCTTGCACTTAGTCAAAATAAAAGAGATGTTCTTCGTCAACAAAAAAATTATGAAGATTTAATGAAAAAATATGATGAAAATAATAATAAATCGAATGTTGGAAAACGTCAACGTGAAATTGTCCAATATGAATATAATCGTCGCAATGATTTGTTATTCATTATGAAAGTCATATTTGGTGCTTTAATTATTTGTGTCATTATTGCAGCATTAATTAATTTAAAACTCATACCATATCTAGCTATTTATTTAGTATTAGTAGTATTTGTTTTATTAATATTATACATTATTTATTATATCTATTTTAATCAACCTGGAAGAAGTAAACGTTATTGGGATAAGATTGATTTTGCAAGCCCAGAACAACCATCATTTAAATCTTCATCACGTAAACGAGGTGATAAACCAAGTGGGAACCTAGATAAACTAAATAAAAAGTTAGATGATGAATTTAGTAAATATCTTGAAAGTTCATGTAAAAGAAATAAACCAACTTCTGCACCTACAACCGCACCTACATCATTACCAACTACAACACCTACATCAACAACTAGAACTACATAAAAACGATAGGTTGATTATGATTATTTTTTTTATTATTTGATTTTATACTTCTGTTTGAGGAGCTAACAAACTTGGGATTATCTCATTACATGTTTCATGAATATTTATGACAGACATACCAAAGTTTATATATTCAACTAAACAACCAGCTTTTATACGTAATTCATTTATTTTTTTTTCTATATATATTTGTCTCGCTTGATCTTCTTTTTTTTTACTTACATTGACTTGAAGTTCAGCTAATGATTTTATTAAATCATGATATAATTTATACGTATTATCATCAAGAGTTCTTTTTCCACCAATTAATTTATAAATTTTTTTAAGTGAGGCTAATAATAAATCTGAATCTTCACTTTCTGATTCACGAATAATAACTAAACTTGTATTGATTATATCACGTTTTATTACCTCACCTTTATTTAATTTAGATTTCTGTTGGTCGGCAAAATTATCGAATAATTTCCCATATACAGCATCTTTTAAAATTTTTAAACACATGGGGATTTCTGCTTCTCTTACTCTTCTTTTATGTATACGTTCACGTTTTATTTGTTTTTTTAACATAAAACATTCTAATGTTCTAATAAAAGTATCAACTATTTCTTTATTTTTTTCCTTTTCAGATTTATCTTTTGGTGTTAATGAATATTCAAATAAGGTTAATAAAGTCTCATGTAAGATTTCATGGTCTTCCTCTTCAATTCTGTTATTATCAATTCTATTTTTATTATAAAATAACCCTATCTCATTTAATAATGTCATAATACTTAAAGAATCATCTTTATTGTTGATACCTGTTTGTTTATCAAATAATATTTTAAAAAAATTACTATATAATCCCTCTAATTGTTGTAGTGAAAAATTTTTCCAAAAAATTTTAAATAATAATGTTTTGATAACAATTAAATATTGTTGTTGAGAAAACATAGATTTCATATTTGTTATATGCATTGGTAAATCCGTTAATATTTGTTGAAATTTACCATTTATAGTTTTCCAATTATCTTGAAATTTGTTAACACAATCTAATTTATTTTGAAATATACTTTCAAGCCCATAAAATGTAGATTTATCTTTTAATTTAACTAAGGCAACTGCATATCTGGATTCTTTTTCTTTTTCTTTTGCTATAACTATGAAAAATTCATTTCTTATTTTTTCACCAGGTGTTAAATTAGAGTAATCAACTGCTGCAAAAATATCAATTAATTGTTTACACCAGTAATATAATGTAATTAACGAAGCACACATATCGCTATAATCTCTAAAAAAAGTTTCTAATTGTAAAAGAAAACTAGAAAACTCATCAAATTCTTTAATTTCTTTAAATTGAAATAATTTTTTTTTTGATGTAGATACATCAGCTAAAATATCCTTAATTAATTGGATACTTATTAATTCTTGATAGAATTTTTCTTCAATTGAAGAATTTTCATCTAAATAATCTTCTATAGAATAATTATTACCAACAGAACTTTGTTCACATGTCAAACGCACGCCAAATAATTTATGACATATTTCATCGGCATATCGATCAAAATGACTTATAAATAAAGGCATTTGCGTCTTAAATATGTTTGTTATTAAAAAAAATAATTTTTGTTCATTCAGAAACATTTTTTTTAATATATCAAAGAAATCTAATTGATATAAATTATCCCTAAGCTCTTTCATATGATTATCTTTGGTATCTTTAATTTTTTGAAACCATTCAAGAAAATAACTATATATTGGTAATAATATATTTAAAACTACCGGTATAGAAATTGGGCGATTTGAATATAATGAACCTTGATCATTAAAACTTTGTAAAAAAAAACTATTAAACTCATCTAATAAGCGTGATAGATTAGACACATTTGTTAATTGATATTGTTCAGATGAAGAAGAATCCCGTTTTTTTACATTATTATTGTTACGTCCCCAAATCTTTTGATAACGTTCATCATCAGAAGCATAATCAGGTTTATGTATCAGATGGTTTGGATATGATGCTTCAAATTGTTCTGCTTCTGTTAGTACTGGGTTTCCTGCTCCTAACAATTTATTATAATAACGCCCAATTTTATTTTTTTTAGTTTTTAATTTTCTCTCGCGAAACGTCCCTTTTACTTGTTTTTTACTATTTTTATATTTTTTACTTTTTTTCATATAAGATTTTTTAGTATCATTTATTTTTTTTGATATTTTTTTCATTTTAATATTTAAATTTATAATAAGATTTATTTACGATATAAATTTTTTTTTTAATTGTTGATTAAATATAAAAAATATAATAGTTATATTGTATGTCATCATATTGGGGTAATCGACAATGGTATTGGTATCATTTAATAAGTTATACAGCTCCTGAACAAATTGATATATCAATACAAAAAATATACATTGAATTATTATATTACATGACAAAATTATTACCTTGTCCCAAATGTTATAATCATTTTAAAGAACATGTTAAAAAATATCCAATTAATTTTACTTCTAGAAACAATATGATTAAATGGTTTATTGATATGCATAATGAAGTTAATTTATCTTTAGGAAAAAAAATATATTCTATAGAAGAAGCGAATGATATATATCTAGAAAACAATACTTATAATACATCAGAAAATGCTGAAACAACTCTACAATTAAAACCAATTAATCATTTATATTTAAATCAATTTATTAAATATCACTCTGATAGAGCAGTATTTGGACATGCATCTTTAATATTAACAGTAAAAATGATTAGAATTATCATCAATATATATCCATGTCAAATATGTAGAGATATTATTAAAGAATATGATGACAATAATCCATTAATAATTTATGGTGTATCAATTCCAACTTTCCGCAAATGGATTGATAATTTTTTTAATTGTCAAGATTTATCAAATCATTTTTGTAAAAATTGGAAAAATATGAAAAAATAAAAACTCAAAAGCTAAAAAATAAAGAAAATAAACGTTAAAATTAGTAATTATCTTTCTTTTTTTATAATAAATTCATCGAACAAAATAAATGACATCGATTGATACATTAAGTTTTAATATATCAAAAGCATTAAAACAGAAATTTCCGGACATTGATTCACAACATTATTCCCCAGTTGTTATTAAGGATTTTATCATTAAAACAAATAGTAATTTTCAATCAAATGATGGTGTTCAAAAAATCATTATTGGATTAACTAATAATTTAAATCAATTCAAACTGAAAATGAATAAAACCAGACAAGCTCAGGGGGTGGTTGATTTATCTTTTAATCCTGCTAATCAAAATAAAACACTTCCAATTCCACAACAAAATCTAGTTAGACAAACTCAAATTCTTAATACACCGATGAATACATCCAGACGTGAATATATAAACCAAAATCCGTTAATTATTGACCCTAGTATGGCAAATCAATTAAATAATCAACAAGTTTATTTAAATCAAATTGAAGGAAAAAATACACAACAACCAATGAATCACCAAAGCTTTCCATCACCAACAAATTTTAATCAAAATATTAATCTAGGTTCACCAATTGATAATATTTTAAATACATTACCAACCGAAGCACCAACTTCAATGCCATCTGCAATACCTTCACAACATCCAGAAACCAATCATACCGACCGCTTTATTTTAACTGAAAAACAAAGAAATTTAATAAAAGAAGATGATACTGACATATCTTATTATATTATTATTGACAGTAAAGATAGAGATATGAAGGTTTTTCGTTCACCTAATGATTATACCATTAGATTTTCACCACCTAATTTTAATGGTTCCGACAATCGTAAAGGATATGTAGATAAAATTTTTCATAATGTAAAATCAATTGAATTAGTTAGATGTGGTTTTCTAGATACATCATCTGTTGAAGATGCTTCTGATTATAATGAAAATGACCCACCTTATGTGATACTAGAAATAGATGAATTTATTACACAACATAATGGAACAAATCAGAATTTAAATAAAGCAACAATCGTCATGGATTCTTTTAGTAAAATTGGTAAATATAAATACTATGACTTATATGATAATTTTGGACGTATTACAGTATTTAACCCTAGAATAACATTGAATTCTTTATCAGTTAAATTTAGACTTCCATCTGGTGAACTTTATAAATTTGGAGATGCAAATGATGATAATGAACAAACAGTAAATTATATGATATTTAGAATAGTTGTAATGCAAAAAGCATTAGAAAGTAGTTTTTTTAATAAGACTTCTTAAATAGTTTTATCATAAATAATAAAAATAAAAGATATAAATTTTATATTAGAAATGTTTTTTAACCATATTCGAAATCATTTTCAATGATTTTTTACGACACGTTTTCCCTTTAAAATTTTTCTTTTTACAACTACCAGCTTTAAATTTTTGATAAAATGTGCATAATTTATCAAAATTTGGATTTGTTTCATTAATCTTGTCATTAATTTTACAATTAATATTGTAAAGCCATTTTAATAAATCGTCTTGATTTGCTAAATGATTTTGTATTGGGTCAGATAATACAAATTTATTATAATGTTTACGATATTCTTCACATGGAATTACTTTACCTAGGTAAGTAAAAAAATTTAAAATAGCTAAAGCTTGACCAGGAGGTAAATCCTTTTGTTCTTTAGGATAATTAAATACTAAAGAATAGATAAAATCCCATCCTGGTAATTGACATTTAACATCAGCACATTCAGTATATTTTTGATTTATTTCTTCGAAAGTTGGATTAGGAGTTTTAAGAAACCCCTGACGTCTAAGTTTACCATTAACTTTATTATGCATTAAATAAATCCATTCAGTAAGCTTAGCTCTAGAATCTAAATACCCTTCAATAGGTAAATTCTTGATGTATTTAGAAAAAGAATTACGACAATATTTACAAGGTAATACATATGCTAGATTACTATAAAACATTCCATATTCTAATTTATTTTGTTCAGTTGGATTTTCAGGATATTTATAAGCTATTTGGTGAAATAACTGCCATCCAGGTGGACCCCAAAAACGTGTATCCATTTGTTCCTATTTCTTTTCTTTTTTACTATTAAAGATAGAATAAAAATAAATTATAAATAATAATATAAATAAGATAAGTATGCAACAAATTTATTCAAGACCAAAAAGTAAAACGAAAAAAACAAGTCAGAAAAAAAAAAGGATAATTAAGAAAAAAGTAATACAAATTGCAGGTGATGGTGAAAATCAACCAGTGCCTGTAGAAGGACAAGAACAACAAGCACAACAAGCACAACAAGAACAACAAGTGCCGATTGAAGACCAAGTTCCTATTGATGAGCAAACTCAACCAACAGAATCTACTGAAGTTATTGATAATTCAGCTTCATTACAAAATGTAGGTAATGGCATTGGTTTAAATCAAAATACTAATAATCAAAGAACTGGTGTTTATACTAAAGCACCAAAACCAGAAAAAACAGGGATTGAAAAGAAGATTAATTCTATTCGAAGTGGATTATCTTTTCATGTTCCATCCTCACCTCACGAAATTAATAGAGGTAAAAATGAAGTTATGGCTACTATTACTGGTGATAAAAAACCAGGATTTATACCATCATCATTAATATCGAGTGATATCGTTCCTAAATTCTTTTATCATGATTTTTATCCACAAACTAGCATTTCTTATACATTAAATTTACCTGAACCAGACAAGGAAAAAATGGAAACTTTAAAAAATCAAAACCAAAATCAACTCCAAAATCAACCTCAAAATCAACTCCAAAATCAACCTCAAAATCAACTCCAAAATCAACCAAATATAAATATACCTCAATAAAGCAAGATTTATTGATTTGGTAAATGCCCGTCAATCAAAAATAATAAATAATTTATTGATTTGGTAAATGCCCGTCATCATCTGGGTCAATATTTTTTACCTTTTTCTTTTTTGATTTTAATTCTTCATCTGTTAATTCTTTATCCAATGAAGTAATAAATAAAAAGAGCTCATCTGACCATCCATAATGACATCCATTTGGTGGTTGGTCTATAATAATCTTATCGGATGTATTTCTATTATGTAAAAGAGCAACTAGAACACCTTCCCATGAAATTTCATAAGTCTTATTCTCACGACCCATTAAAAATTCCTTAGCTTCACAATATAAAGATTGGTCGTTAAATTTTTGTTCTTCCCAAAATGATTTTTTAAAAGCTAAAGAGGCTTCAGAAATTCTTTCATGGAATGGTAATCGATGTGGGGGGACATTTACCATTGATACATATTTATTAATATCAAAACAACCAATTGTTGAACATGTAACACATTCTTTACCATTTTTTAGTAATTCTAGAATTCTAAGTTTAATACTATTTGGTGGATAATAATCATCATCATCCATACAAACAATATATTCATTGGTGGCTTTTTCAATACAGAAATTTCTCTTAAATCCAATTGGTTTTTTCTCATCTAATTCAAAATATTTAATTCTTTTATCATCCTTTATTACAGGATTATTATCAATCAATTCTTTTAATTTTTCTGTTCCATCATCAACAATAATCCATTCCAGCTTATCAGCTGGATATCTAAAATTTTCAAAATTAGAATAAGCTAATTTAAAGAAATTCTTACGATTATATGTTGGTGTTATAATACTGACAGTAGGTAATAAAGATTCATCAGCAATCATTTCTTTCATTTTAGCTATTTTTTCTTCACGTTCTTTTTCAGTTTTACGATGATTAAATATTTCAACCATAATTTCTTTAATATCATTTTCAAAATACTTACCATCTTTTGAATAACTTTCTCTAGCATTTTCACCCATCTTCTTAAGAACTTTTACATCAGTATTTTGTATTTCACGAATAATTCTTTGGAAGTCTTCCTTGTCAATTGCATATTTTGACCCTAACTGTTTTTTTAATAATTTTTTATCACTGGTTTTAACTAGAAAACCAGATGATGAATCTACATAATTTTTCATAGGTGGTGCATTAGTTGTTACAACAACAACTTCACATGATTTAGCTTCATGAATATAATGACCATATCCTTCAGTTTCTGAACAACATAAGTGGACTCCACATTTGTTCATTAATTTACCTAATTCTTCCTCACTTAAACGATTAGTTATATATTCTATATTAGTTAAATCAGAACGGTGTGTGATTGCTACATCTCTAGGACTATAAACAATTGTTAATTTAGGGAATTCTGGTTCCCAATAATCTATCATTAATTGTGTTTGTTTATGTTTTGAACGACCACATAAATGAAGAAACTGTTTAAAATCGGCCTCAGTGGTAGGGCTATTTCTATCTAAACTTTTCCAACCAATCATTTTTACGATATTTCTTCTAGAAGGAACCAGTTGTTTAAATAATTCCTCAGCATATTTGCTTTTAACTAAAATAAAATCAATATCCTCTAGGTATGGTATCCATGTTTTATAATACCATTCTTGATTGGGTATTAATACATTAACGTCCGCATATTTCATAAGACATTTAGAAATTGTTTCTAAGAAAATATTAACATCTGCTTGAGGAGCTTTATAATGAAAGAAGTCAACCATTTTGATTTCGATTCTTTTACCAAAGTGTTTTTCAAGCAGTTTAGCTAACATTCTCATATCATTCGTTAAACCATATTGATTGTTGTAGGTAATGAGATTGATTTTAAGATTTTTTGATTTATTGTCCATTTGATTAATATCTGTAATTACTTTTTATATAAATTAATAATTTTTTATATTAATTGTTACGAGAAAAAAAACAAAGTATTTCTAGTTACATGATAGTCTTCATTTTTATTTTTCAATTATATTTATACTTAATAACATCATTATTATATGTATCATAGTATTTGTATATAAGATAGATTAAAGAAGCCCACATAAATATGAGAAGATTGTAAATGCAAACTTCTTCGTGTGAGTTAAGTGTTGACATGAAATATGGGTATTCTTTATTTATTATAATTTGTTTAATGTTTTGTTCATTCGGGATATACATTTTTGTAATTTGAATTAGTAAATTATAAATAGTAAATTTCAATTTTTAAATAAGTCTTTTATCGGTGATAATATAAAGATAAAATATTTATGTCGGGGTATTTTAATCTTTACCGGTAGTCGGTAATAATAATAGTAGTAAAGAACCAGTATTATCACAATTTATTGGTAATGGCTCTTATGGTTGTTCCTATATGTCATCACCAAGATTAAAATGTCAATATGATGATGATCTTTTACTTCTACTGAAAACATGTATGAGTTTCATGCTCAATTTGTTGATGTTATTAAAGGACTAGCTAATGTATTAATGGGGATTTCGCATTTTAATTCAAGAGGTTATTTTCACAAAGATATAAAAGGGGATAATCTTGTTGTCGGTGTAAATGTTGACCAATATAGATTATTGGATTATGTTTGCAAATAGATGGTAACTCGGAGAATAACATAATATCATATACTAAAAACTTAATAAGATCCAGGTAAAAAGTTTTTAGTTTATATGATTGATGATAATGGAAATAAATTAAAATATTCATCAGCACAAAAAAGAGCAGAAAGTATGGGTAAAAGAAATACTAAAATATTACTTATTGAAAAAAATAAATGTAAGATTATTGAGAAGGAGACCAAATTATCAGAATCGAATAGTAAAACAATAAATTATGATAAATTTAAAGATTATATTAAAGAAAAGACTAAATTAAATAATGAAACACGAGACTTTTATATTAAAGATTTATGGCGTAAAATGAAATGGCGTAATTATGTATATTCTAGAAAATCAGAAGACACATTTTTGAATAATATAGAAATGGCATTTGGTAAAGATTGTATTCTAGCGTATGGTGATTGGAGTAGAACAACACAAATGAAAAATTATATGCCAACAAAAAATATTGGATTAAGAAAGATAATTCATAAAAGATTTCAAACAATTTCAGTAGGAGAATATAATTCAAGTAAAAAATGCTGTGATTGTTATGGAGATTTAGAATATGTTAATAAAAGTAAAACTGTTAGACATCTAAAGTGTTCTAAATGCTTGAGTTCAGAAAACAAAAAAACAGTATTTAGAACACGTGATGCTAATTCAGCAATAAATATAAAAAATTTATTTAGGTATTATTGTTTGCATGAAACAAGACCTAAAGAATTCACTCGTTCTTCATCTGTTCTAAATAAAAATAGTGAACAGAATAAAGTTGAACAATCAGTTGATTTTACGGAACGTAATGGTTCAAACTAATATTTATTTTAATGTTAATTTTTTATAAAGAAATCGGCGTTTTAAATAAATAAAGGTGTAATAAAAAATATACTTTTATTAATATTTTATTTTCTTCATTATTTGTAAATAAAAACAACTATAAATATGGCCTCTACTAGTACTCAAACATTACACTCGAGTTTTAATTATAATCAGCCTGGTATTGTAGCTTCAGCAAATACTCAATCAGGTGAAAATCCTAATTTTGCAGCTCTTGATGCTCAATTTTTTGGTTCTGAACCTCCCCAACTTAATTATCCCAATTTCTTTCCTAACACACCTACTTATCCTGATTCAGTATTTGATGATTACGATTGTATAGGTAGTGGGGGATTTGGGGTAGTTTATAAAAATACAACAAATTTACATTGTGAAACAGAACCTGATATTGAAAGAAAAAAATTTTTTGGTCATAATAATATTGGTAAAATAATGCCTGAATCATCTGCTGTTGAAGAGCATACAAAATATACTTTACTTAAAGAAATAGATAAAGACCAAGAGTATTCCATAACAGATTCATTTTTGTGTAAACCAAAATTATTTCCAGGTCAAACTTTATTTTTACCGCGTTCTTATACTAAATGCAATAGAGTAGTATCAAATCCATCTGTTATTTTATATTCATATGGTGGTATTACTTTAGAAGAACACCTTGGGCAGCTTTTAAGTGAGTCATTAAGAGAACAAGACAGTTATCATAGAAAAATATTAAACGTATTAAGAAATTTATCTAATATTTTAGAAGGATTAATTAAATATCATGAAAAAGGGTTTTATCACACCGATATTAAACCTGATAATTTAGTTGTAAATAAAGAAGATAAAATAAGATTAATTGATTTTGGATTATGTCATAATTTAGACTATCAAACTCCTAATTATTTTCAAAGTATGTATGCATCAGCAGTAAGCCCCCATATTCCTATATTTTCTTTTTTCTTATCCATTAATCCTGAAAGGATAGGAGACGCTAAAATAGATAGTTTTGTCAAGGATTATATGAAACGTCATAGCATAACTAGCACATTAACACCTTTTCTTTCTCGATGTGGAAAATGGAATATGGAACAAATGCAAACCGATTTAAAACAATTTAGGGATAGTTTCAAAAGTAAACAAGGAGATTCTTATGTTGAACAATTAAAATTATTATTAAATGGGTTTGATATGTGGGGGTTTGCTTTTTTATTATTGGATATTTCATATGGTCCAATTCATAAAGATTTTAAAAAAGTATTGGTAGCATTTATTAAAGAAAATGAATTATTTGCATTTAATCCATCAATTACACCGAATCCTACTGTTTTATTAGAGAAATATAAAAGGGGATTAATTCCAATGTTAGGTATGGTTTATGGTATGGTTTATGAAGAAATTACTAGTCAGTTTACTTTAGGTGGTGGAAAAAAAAGTAAAATAAATAAAATTAAAATGAAGACCAAGAAAAAATATATTAATAAGACCAATTCAAAATCTAAATATAAAAATAAATCTTATAAAATTAGTAAAATAAGTAAAATTAATAAAAATAAATTATCAAGAAAACTTATGAATAAATATGGTGGTGATCCTACAGAATATGAATTAAAAGAATTAAAAGCTAAATTACAAAAAATCTTAAATGAAACAGAAAGTGAAGATTTACCATCATACAAAGATTTTACACATATGAAAACGAAATCATTGCATATAGGTCAAGATGTTAATAGAAATCCCACCCCCAATGGTTCACAATCAGTCCGAATGTAATTTTGTATGCATATATTTTTTCTATAATGATAAAAAAGAAGTAAAAAAGGTAAAACTAAATGGGAAATAAACATAGTAATGAAAAGCATACATATAATGAGTTATTATTAGATAATAATTTATATGCTAAAAACTGCATTAATGATGATTTAATCACAGAAGTCATGAATATGAAAGATGAACAAGCTAGAATGATTGCTGAAATAAATAATCTAAAAGAGAAAAATAAAAAAATAGAAACTGAATTAAATAAAATCCAAACAAATTATGGTCAAGAGATTTTTAATTTACTAGAATATTGTTCCGTTTTGCAAAAAGATATTGAAAATATAATGAATAATCAACGTATCATTTCTGAAGTATTACAAACTAATTCTAGAAATTAGTTAAGCCACCATGAATCATCTAGGTATGGAGGAACTTCATTTGTATCAATGCATGAACCACTACCTGGACCTTGTGTAACTAGATTATCAACTTCAATTGATGATATAGAATGGTCATAATATTGAAGTTTGCTTAAAAATCCTTCAAATCCTCCATATAAATTAGCCCAAACATTACCATAGTTTTGTCTAGGTAAACTACTCAATTCTTTTTTAACTTTTAAGAATCCATTAACATAAATCATTAAATATTTATTTTTAACGGAAATGACCATATGAACCCATTTACGAAGAGGTATATTATCAACATCAACAAATTCTAACATGTTTTTCATAGTATTCATATAGACTCTAATAATATTATTTGTTGGATGAATCCAAACACCTGGTGCACGATTAGGATAACTGGAACTATTACCTTTATGGAACATATGTTTCCATTCACCATTTTTGTATGCAAAATCAGTAATTACAAACCAAAAAGCATAACTAAACTCAATCCCATCTTTATCAACCGAACGTTTAATAGGAACATAGTTCACATGATTAGGGTCTTGAGAGATAACCATTGCTTGCTTACCACTTTTAGTTCCTTTGATTAAAACAGGATTGTTGGTTTTTGATACATCCCATCTGACATAAAAATATTTTACAATATTGATTAAAATAATTAATAATATAACAACTAGAACAACTTTAATAATTAACATAATGGTTTCATTAGATGAAATATTTTCAGTTAATTCGGAAACTTTGGAAGAAACAGAATTTGCAGAAGCTTTAAACATACCATTCACAACTGTCTGATTTTTCATATTTTTATTTTTATTTTCATTAGCAATTCTATTATTAATAGCATTTTGTAATTCTTCACCCTCTAGATTCTGATTTTGTTGATTTTGTTGGTTTTTTAGATTATTTAAATTATTTATTTCGCTATATAAATCATTAATTTGATTAGCCGCATTCTCATTCATATCTTCTCCACCAACCTCATTTGTCGTTTCATAATTTTGAATATCATTTAATTGTTGTTCAGCTTGTTGTTGAGAAGTATTGTTTGCAACTTGTTCTGTAGTATTAGTTGTAGTATTATTTGTTCTATTAGTTGTTGCATTAGTAGTATTTGTGGCATTAGTAGTATTTGTTGCATTAGTAGTATTTGTGGTATTAGTTACGACCTGTTCTGTAGGTTCTGTTATTGGGGATTGATTATTTTGTGCTACAGTATTTGAGTTAGTTTTATTATTTTTTTTATTATTATTGGAACTCATTTTAAGTTTTCTTTTATATTTAACTTACAAATTTTTTGCAAAAAAAATAAGCTGAAGAACTAAAATCAAAAAACAGAATATAAAATGAAAATCAACAAAGTTGGTGATATTTAATCTTCTACAAATAATTTTTTAGTTGTTGTTCCAAGAGTTTTAACTTTATCAAGCATTGACGCTTTAAGTTGAGGACCCTTATTATATATTTTCTTAATTTCAGTAAATGGTAATGCCATATTAGAATATTCTAACTGAGCAATATATCCATTAAATCCACCATTAGCACCAACATGCATGTTATCTAAACTAGGTTTAGGTGCCCCCTTAATAGGACATGTTTGATATAATTTACCATCTAGATATACTTCAATACTATTGTTGGTAACTGTAATTACAACATGAACCCATTTTTGAATAGGTATATCTTTTATTGTGCATTCATCATACATAATAGGCATTTTAGATGATTCACCCATAACATCATCATATTCACCATCTTCATCATCTTCTGAGTCATCCTTTGCACCAGTTAATTTTTTTAATTGAAGTTCAATTCGGTCTAATCTAGTATCAACAGTTACAGGTGATGTAGTAGATGAAGGTGTTGAAGTGGGGTCAAAAGGTTCAATAGTGCATTCTTTTTCATATGGATTATCAATACCAGAATCCATTAAATTACTGCCAATAACTACTGAATTACCACTTACATTTGATTTAAAATAATCTAATGGCATAGATACTCTAAAATGTTCTGTTGATTGAGTTTTATCTTTTGATGTTTGTAATTCAACTCTAATTTTCATATTATTTGTTTCAGGTTCAAAATATACATAAGGATTTGATTCTTTATTATCTTTGTCCCCTCTATATAAAAGAACTTTATTGCTTCCATATCTGTAATTATAATCTTTAAGGAATAACCACATACTTATCGAATATTCATTACCTTGAACTGATAAAGGTATTTCATCTTTACTAATAGATGAATATTCAGTTGCATCATGTTGACCATCAAGTAATTTTTTACGTTCAACTTGAACTGGATTATCAGATTTATATGTTTTATATAACCACATGATTAAAAGAATTAATATTATTAATCCAACAAAACTTAAAATAATTGTAACAGTTTCCATTTTTTTATATTATTTAACTAGTATTAAGTATTCTTTACATAATTGAAAAGATATTTTTTTAACTTTATTACAAAGATAAAATTATTTTCAATAAAAATAAATAAAATCACAAATCAAAAGATCCTTATGATAAAGAACGTGTTGCTTTATTAATTTCTGAACTATCTAATGGATAAGGCCAATACATAACTGGTCCTAATTGTCCTTTAATATTATTATTTTTTTCTCCAATATATAAATCATCAGATTTAAAAATAGGTGGATTTTTTAACTTTTTATTAATGACTAATTCTCCATTTGAATATACCATAATTTTAGTTGATGTAAAAACAGCAATTATTGATAACCATTTTTGTAATGGAGGTTGATCATATTTAATTGATTGTTTAGTATTAAATTGTATATTATCTTTTATGTCAACAATAAATTCTAAATAATTTTCTTGTGGATGATAAAAAATCCCAGGTGAGTAATTAATTATTGGTTTTAATTGGTCAAATCGGTTACCCCATTTTTCATTTTCCATAGCATTATCGATGAAAATTTTAAACCCTAAAGATATCCCTAGAACATCTCCTTTATCAACTTTAGGTAATTGAATTTTTGACATGTCAGCTTTCTTTTGAAATTGACGTGTTATAGTTTCTAGATTCATAATTTTAACCGGTTTTTTGTAATTGCTTTGTGTAAAATATTTATAAATACCATATCCAACAACAATTAATAAAATAAAACAAACGAAATAAATTATAATATTTTTATTTGAATTACTTTTAATTGTATTTTTATTAAATTTAGATATATCAGTATTATTCATGATATTTTAGCTTTTTCTTTATTTATCTAAAATATTTTTTTTGGCTAAAATTTTTTATTTCGGATTATAAATATAAAACTAAACAAAATTTGGAATGTATATTAAAGTTGATAAACAAGCAGCCGTTGAAGATTTTAAATCTAATACCATGAAGGGGACATGGATTATTCTTTATTATGCTTCATGGTGTCCTCATTGTCAAACAATGAAACCTGAATGGGAAAAGTTTGCTAGTAAATATTCATCAGATAATAGTGATGTTAATGTTGCTGATGTTGAAAGTGAATTTTTAGAAAAGGTAGGACCTGAACATAAATCTAATGTTGTTGGATTTCCAACCATTGTAAGTTGTAAAAATGGTAGAAAGATTTCTGATTTTAATGGTCCTAGAACATCTGATGAAATTGATAAATTCGCTAATTCAACTACACCATCTTCAAAGATGGAAAGTTTAAATAATAATAATAATAATAATAATAATAATAATAATAATAATAATAATCAAATACAAAAAAATAATACACAAGCACTTCTTAATACAATTTTAAAAGTAGGTAAACTACAAAAGACTGGAAAAGCAAAGAAAACTAAAAAATCGATGAAAACAAAGAAATCAAAGAAAACAAAGAAATCAAAGAAAAGTAAAAAATCTAATCAATAAACCAGCTGTTTAGTTATTATTGTTTTAGTATTGTGTATTTTTATATTTTTATGAATCAGTATTTTTATATTTATAAATATCATTAATATTAGTTTGATTTACCACACCTGGAAAACCTCTTAAATCTTCTAATAATCCTTTATATGTAACTGGATTATGGACATACATGTCACCTTCATTCCAGATAGGTGTTCCTACTAGAACCTGACTTACCTTATATTTTCCATTAACAAAAACCTCAATAATATTTCCTTTAATATTAACAACAATATTGGTAGGAACCCCCGTCTCCATGTCTAAAACATCAATATATTCAACTTTCTTAACACTTTTAATAACTTTAGGAACTTGTTTAAATTTGGGGTCGTCTGTCAAATCAGTAATCCAGCAATTATTTATACCTGATTCATCAATACCACATTTTTCAACATTAGCATCATTATAAACTTGTGGTGAAAAACCAGGTGCTTTAGTTGTTATTGCTAATCTAATATTATTTTGAAAAGGTGTTAACCAAGCACCTATACATTGTTCGGGAAAATCATCTACAAGCTGTTCCCAATTTCTAATACTAACTGTTTTAATCTTTTTATTTTTTTGTTCGTCAAATGGTGTTCCTTTATGAAAAATATGGCGCCAATAACTATAATTTGAATACCAGTCATATATGGTTATCCAAAAACTAAAAGAAAATTGGTCAATCAAGGGGGGTGAAGGAACTTTTGATTTATCAATTACAACTCTAGAATTTGATTTTAAATTTGATATTAATTTTTGACCATCACCTAAACTATTGACTTCACCAAACGTTTTTAATGCATTAAATTTTTTAGGTTTAACCCATGCGGTATATTCATCAGTATCTGTTCTTAAACGACCTTCATTTTGTCCAATACAAACATTCTTTTTTTCGGAAAAAGTAATGCCATCACAATTTGGTTGTTTTTTACATAAATCTACACATTCGGTTACATTTTTTACTTTTTCGGTAAATAAAGGATTTAAATTATTGATGTCATTTGCATAATATGTATACCCTTTTGTTGGTTGTGTTGGTCCAAAATATGTATAAATTATATAAATCATGACAAATAAGGCAAATCCAAAAAGTAATATATATATAATTGAATTACCTCCTCCTGATTTTTCTCCTAGATTATTATTTACTTGATTTACCTGATTATTACTATTAAAATAAACCATTATGAATATTTAATTTAACTTCTTACATTATTACTATATTTTTTTAGTATATTTTTCAATTCAAATTGTTTTTATTTTTTTGTTTTTTGTTTGCCTTTTATTTGCCTTTTGTTTTTTATTCAGAATTATCATCTATGGTTAAAACACTAAAAAAATTATTAGATTTTTTAATCTTTTCTTTAATCTTTTCTTTAATCTGATTTATTTCATCCTTTGTTCTAGGTCTAATTTCACTCGTTTTTTTTTCATTATTTTGTATTATTTTTAGATGATTTTTATTTGAAGATATATATAGTTTCTTTTGTAAAATATCTAATAATAGTTTTTTAATACATTCATATAATTCATCAGGTATATTGTTAAAATCTAATAATTTTTGATTTATAATATGTTGATTATTTAAAATAAAATCCGGATTCTTTTCTATAAATTTTTTAAAATCAGTTAAATTATGTAAAACGTAATATATTTCTCGCTTATTTAACCCCCTAAATTCAGATAGTTCATTTTTTTTTAGAGGATGATAATTATTGGTTTCTTTAATAAAATCATATATTTTTGATGTTTTAAACATAATTGATGATATATTAAGATTTTTATAACCATTAATAATATGATACCATAAATTAACTTCACTAGAAGATAATATTCTAGTTGTATCTTCATCACAATAAATATTTAAAATATTAATTCTATCATTTAATAATTGATAAACATCAGAATCATTAGATATTATAATGATATGATTATAATTTGGCTTTTTCTCAATAGTTTTAGTAACAATTGCAATTACGTCATTAATATAAACATTTTTAGTTGTTATATAGACATAGTTTTCTTGAAAATATTTAATTAATATAGAATCCTTTTCTAGGAGTTGATTTAATCTTTTAAAATGATTTGTATGATTAATTTTAAAAGTATTCATAATTGCATTTCTCCAATTGTCTATTTCTATAGTATCATATTGTTCATGAATTAAAACTACACAATTATTGTCCGTAATTTGAGCAAAAGATATTAGAGATTGTATTTTTTGTTTAATACCTTTAATTAATTCGTCAGTTAAATTAATATTTGATGATTGGTCGGATGATGTTTCATATTCACACCAATCAAATGTTTGTTTTGATTGTTGTAATGTTTTATTAAAGTTATATTTAAATTCATGGTAATAATTTTTTAAAACATAATCTAGGTTAATAACAAGCCATGTCGATTTTTTTTTATATTCGGACATTTTAATTCCTGATAAATATTACTTATTATTTTATTAATAATATCGAATTCATTAAATTTGTTTTTTATTTTTTTATTTTCTTTGGGTTTTATAATTTATTTTAATTATTTGTAAATCAAAATTTTTTTCTTTTATAAATTTAAAAAAAAAGATTATTCTTATTTAAATTTAAAATGGTTATTGATGCTCAAGAAGTCTGCCGTAAGGCAGTTACATACATTGTTGAAGGTCTCGTAGTAGCTATTGCTGCATTTGCCCTTCCTAAAAAGAAACTCGAACTCGAAGAAGTTATTATGATTGCCGCCGTTGCCGCCGCCACTTTTGCTCTTCTTGACCTTTTTGGTCGCAAGAATCAAAATGGTCAAAACCTCATGGCTGACTGGGCTCGTTCTGGTGCTGGCTTTGGTATTGGTGCTAAACTTGTTGGTTTCCCTGCTTAAACAATAACTAGGTAACCCTTCACTCTTTTTCTTTTCTTGATTTATTATTTTGATATTAGAATATAAAAATAATATAGATAAGTATAATAAAACCATAACTTCATATACTATATCATCATGTCTATAAATGATAAAGATGTTATAATAAGAATGTTAAAATGTAATTTTATTGATTTGTTAGATAAACTAGAAAGATATGATTTTGATTTTGTTGATTTATCTGCATTTAAAAATTATATTTTTATGGCACCACTTAATGAATATAAATATATGATACATAGTGTTTCAAATAATCAAGAAACATATACTTTACATTATTGTCAAAAACATAAAATACAAAATAAAACCATAAATAATGAAGCAAATACTGAAGAAAAAAATAATATAGATGATAATACAATAAAAGAAAGTAATATTGATGATATTATACTAGCAAATATACCATATGGAACCTTTAATCCAACAACCGTATATGATTTTGAAGTAAATTTAACACAAAAAACTTTTAAGTTACTAAATGAATATGTTGTAATAGATATCCATGATTATATAAATAATAACATAGATAAAGATAATAATATAAAAGAATTAAAAAATCATAAAAAGAGAAATCGATTACTTCATTTATTAGGCTGTTAAATGGTTATGTTTTATTTTTTATATATTTTATGATAATGAAAATCAAAATATTTAGAATTTTGATTATTATATACTTTTCTGCAGTTATCTATATTTTCAAAAAAATTAAAATTACGAATTTCTTCTTTAACATGTATTTTGCCATTGTAAATACTTACTAATCCTCTATCGAATAAAGAATGACAACATTTACACATAAAATGAATATTATCTAGATTTTTTCTTTCAACCGAACTTATAATGTGTCTAGGTTTGATATGAGCCGCATCCAATAGACATAAAGGATATTTACGTTCACAAATAACACATTCATGTTCTTTTTTATTTATTAGAAAAGTTCGTAATTTTTTTTGTTCAGGTCGACTAGCAAAGAAAAAAATAGATTGATTAGAAAATACTGTTCTAGGTAGTAATTTAATGTTCACCAATTTTGAAAATAAAAAATTCATTTTACATTTCATAATTAGTGTTTATGTTATTTAATTTTTTATTGAATTTTATAAACTTACCTGAATAAGAGTTGAATCATTTTCGTTTTCAAAATTTGGTATGATAGTAGAATAATAATTATTATTTTTATTATTTTCCATATCAATTACTTGTTGATAATTTTTTAAACGTCTTTTATTAATAATTTCATTAACTTTATAAAATCCAATAAATATTGATGCTAATACAGTTACAAGATTATTAATTAAAACTAACATACTGTCAATTTCAACAGCATATCCAATCCATATAGTATTCCCGACTATTCTTAATAATAAGAACCATTCACTAAAATCACCAGTAGATTTAGTTTTATATGTTTTAACCATTTGAGGTATATTATATACTAGATTTAATATATTCGCAATAACTAAAAAAACATTCATAGTTGTTGAAACATTATCATCAAGAATTTTAAATTTCATTTTATGAAGAATTTGTATGACTCTATATATCTAGAATATCATCAAATCTTAATTTAATTTTACTAATTTTTTTCTTTGTTTAAATTTAAAAATAATAACTATAAAAATATGATAACTAAAAAAAATACAAAAAAAAAATTGTATTCAAAAAGAAAGAATAAAACTATAAAAAAAAAACATTCAAAAAAAAAATTAAAATATAACAATAAAATTGGTGGTGGTTTAGCGATTATGCCTAAATTATGTTTTGGAACTGTTCAAAGTTCTTTAGCAAAAAATTTACAAATTGCATTGGATATAGGTTATCGACATATTGATAGTGCGGATAGTTATAATAACTCTAGCATAATTCGAGAGGGATTAAAAAGTGCTAAAATACCAAGAGATGATATATGGATTACTTGGAAAGGGATGCCTCAAACTATAGATGATATTAGAAAAACTGTTGATAGTGTGGGGTGTAAATATTTTGACCTTTATTTAATTCATTTTTGGAAGAAAAACTATACACAAATTAATATTTTAATAGAAGCTCAAAAACAAGGGCTTATAAGATTTTATGGTGTAAGTAATTGTTATGATAAAGCAGATATTGATAATTTAACAACTGGTGAGTATAAGATTTATGCTAATCAAATACAAGCACGACCACCCGGTGGTCATATTTTAAATAGAAAAGATATTGATGATGATTTTATAGAATATTGTAATACACATGGTGTGAAGGTAATGTTATATGCATCTATAAGTGGATTTTTAGAGCAAATGACATCTTTTGGAGAAGAAGAATTCGAATTTATTCGAACTATTAATCCATATTATCTACAAAAATATATTTATGGCGATAATAATCCAAATGTATTAATTGTTGGTTCGGTTAGTGGTAGAAATTTATCAACAAATTATAGACTTTATGAAAAGGGAATTAAAGGTGAGGGGTTATTAGACCCATCAGAAATAGTTAAAATTGAAACACAATTGCAGGGGGTTACACTAGCATTAATGTAATTTTTATTTATCATTTTTTATTTTTGATACAGTAAAAAAAATAAATATAAATCAATCTTCAATGATTTTAAATAAATTAATAATTTTAAGATGACATTATCTATTTTTTCTCCTTTGGATGACAGATATTCTGAACAACTCAAAGAATTAAAATATGCTGGAGAGGTTGGGTTTATGAAATTTAGATTAGAAGTGGAGATAAAATACTTCCTAGAAATGGTTAAAATAAAAAATCATATTACTGATAATAAAATTATAAATCAATTGACTTCTAGATTAAACAAGTATCTAGAAAATGATTTTTCAGAAAGTTATAAAAAAATAAAAGAGATTGAAAAAAAAACTAAACATGATGTCAAAGCAGTTGAATATTTTTTAAGAGATATTTTAAAAGATATTGCAGGTGATATTATTCTAGATGTTAAAATTATTGAACTAGTTCATTATGGTTTAACTTCACAAGACATTAATACACCAGCTCTTTCTCTACAATTAAACCATTTTCATGAAGTTCTTTATCATCAATATCAAGAATTAATTAAATTATTAGAACATAAAGTTCTAGATTATCATGATATTACCATGTTAGCTAGGACACATGGACAACCCGCATTACCAACCACAATTGGTAATCAATTCAAAGTTGTTCTAGAATCTATTAAATATCATATTAATCATTTATATACTTTAACAAAAAATGGTATTCCCACCAAATTTGGAGGAGCAGTAGGTCACCTTAATGCTCATTTTTTAACCGACCCACACATTGAATGGCACACGCAATTTGATAAATTCATACTAGAAGAATATCGATTAAAGAGAATTCGACATGTGACTCAGAACCTACCATATACTTATTGGTCACCTATCTTTGATTCCTATAAAAATCTGAATTGTGTAATTTCTGATTTTTGTCAAGATATTTGGTTTATGATTTCGAATAATATTTTCAGTCAAATGATTGATAAAGGTCAAGTAGGTTCTAGCGCAATGCCACAAAAGATAAATCCAATTGATTTTGAAAATTCTGAGGGTAATGCCGATTTGGCAATTAATATGTTTGAATTCTTTAGTCGTCGATTATCACGTTCTAGATTACAAAGAGACTTAACAGATTCTACGATTCTTCGTAATCTAGGTATTCCATTCGGACATTCTCTTTTGGCTGTTAAATCTTTAATGAAAGGATTAAATAAAATTAAACCAAATTTACCTAAAATAAAACAAGAATTGGAATCTGAACCAACAATTATAGCGGAAGGTATTCAAACCATTTTACGTAATGAAGGTATTGAAAATCCATATGAAATTATGAGAGAAATAACCCAAGAAAATCATGATACTAATTTACAGACTATGAAAGGTAAATTATTTGAGACTCTAAAACAACATAAAATACAATTATCAACAGAATCAATGGATAAAATAATTAATCTTGACCAATTTAATTATTTAGGTAAAAGTTGATGTAAAAAAACTCATTTTACTTACTATATTTTATAAAAAAATTGATTTTTACAGTTTTCTTTAAAAAATATAAAAACAAAGAAGTTAAAATGTCTGGGAATGCTTTAAAAATTGCAAAATCAATTACTGATTCGTCAAAAACAATTTTCAGTTATACACCTCGTACACCTAGAACACCTGGTGGAACAATTATAGACCTAAACCATTCTTTAGCGATTTCACCACCCAAAGATAAGCCATTTATTACACTTCGTCCACTTTCAGAAAGCCAAATTTTGATTCGCCGAAAAGAAATGATTGATGCTAAATTAGCAGAAACCTTTACTAAAAGTATTAATATGTAAAAATTACATGTTTTATGATTTTTATGATTTTTATTTTTTTTATGTTTTTATTTGATATTCTAGATGTATAACTAATCTGAACTATTTTTTGCAAAGCATTTTTAGTTAAGTCTAGTTAAGTATCTAGATTTAACAATTCATAGATAAGATTATGTATTTATTCGAAACCTATATTCGAAATCTATACATCAACATATCTAACTTTGTTTTATTCTTTTTATTATTCACCTCAACGATAAGTTTGTTAATGAAATGTTAGAAATTGATTTTTATATACAAAATCATACTACAAACAAACGAGAAATTTGTAAAATATATAGGTTTCAATAAATCTAGGAATGATAATTAAAAAGAGGACTCTAATGTATCTAGAATTGGTAATTTTATAAATTTTAATTTTTAATAATAGTATTTTAAAAAAAGTATATTCTAGTTACATGTTTATCCTTTTATAACTTAAAAATAAAAAGAGGAACCTAGTGTATCTAGAATTGTATATTTTTATAATTTCCTTTTTGATATTACTTTTTCCAAAAAAAGTAATTTAATAATAATATTTTTTGGTAACGCTTTTTTTTCTAAAAAAGTGTCTCCATAATTGAAATGGTTTCTTCATCATCACAAACGAAGTAAATTTCATCAAAAAGGTCAAATAATTCATCTTCAGAAAACCATGTAATAACATCCTTTAAAGGTCCTCCTTCCAATCCACATCCCCATGGACCTAGAATTAATTTAGTATGACCAAATTTAAGAGCAGTTCGAAAAATACGATTAATACGATTACGCATGATTTCTTCATATTTCTCTTTTGAAAAGTTAGAACTAGCAGAATATTTAATATAATTTACAGCAGGAATGTTGATGACTGAAATAGCACGATAATTTGTTTGCCAATCATCAACTAGATTAAAATCTTCATCACGAAAGAAAGGGACTTTAGGTGCATAAATCAAATCTGAACGGTAAACACCATCTTCATATTTATCATCATATTCTTTATTTTTTTTATAAGTTTGTTTAGCTTCATCAGTTGTTAAAGAGCAATATAAACCAGATGCTAGAACTAGAGCTTCCTCATATGCACTAGAATCTTTTTCAAAACCACCACCTGGAACAAGGGGATTCATATAATTTAAAATGCACCATTTTTTAAAAACTTTTTCATCAAGCTCCCAAATAAAAGACAACAATGATTTTTCAACAAAATCAATAGTAGGTCCATCTTCATGTATTGCTTTCGGAATATGTAATTCAAAGTCTTCACTTTTTACGAATCTTTCAACATCTGTAATAAATACATCATTAAATGGATATTGAATATCCTTTTTAGGTTTAATTATATCTAGAGTTTCATCTTTTAATGAAAGACGAACCTTAAAACCAATATGGCTAATTTCTGCTTCTTGTGTCGAAGTTAGTTTAGTCTCAACTACTTTATCTTTATGACGACGAGCCACTTTACCACCTTTAAAATGGTCAGCTTGGGCTTTTACACGTTCATTACGACGATTATCTTTTGAATATTCTTCGTCCATTTTAGTTATATCTAGAATTTATTTATTATAATCTAATCTAATGTCATATTCAATTTTTTACAAAAAAAAAAATGAAAAATATAAGTTACACAGGTTGTTCAGAGGTAATTTCATCATTTTCTTTATTTTGTGTCTTTTGGTATTTATAATACCCATATAAACATGGACATAATACAATATCTAAAATGAAAGTAATAGGCCAAAAAACACAATTAAAGCAACAAATATCGTCTTGAATACCTGTTCGACCATTACAAGCATTATTGCATTTTTCAATTGTTTTTGTTGTTAAAGGTATAAGTGGATAATTCGAATTACACATCTTGAATAAAAAAGAGTTAGTTCGAGTTTAATAATCAATTTTTTGATTTTTTTCCATGTCAAAAGTTATTTATTAATTTATTTTTCAAGAATTTACAGGATTAATCATATTTCTTTGTTTTTTTGTTTTATTATATCTAAAATAACCATAAAAACATGGACAACATATTATGTCTATAACAAATGTTAAAGGCCAAAATATAAAATTGCATATACAGGGGTCTTCATTTTTACATTCACGTCCGTCCATGGCATCACCACATCGGTCAATTGTTTTCATAGTTAAAGGACAAATTGCATAATTTTCATCCTCTTGACTTGACATCTTATTGTTTTGATAATGTGTCTCAGATAATTTACTAAGATTTCAATTTTTTAGACTTTTTATAATTCTAATAATTTATAAAAATTGATTTTTCATAAAACTTAATATTAAATCAAAAACTTATTGGAAAGATGCTGGGTCTTAATGTTAAAATCGAAGAACCTGAAAAAATGAAAAAATTTGTTACAATTATGATTGATTTTAAGGAAAAGAAAGAAATAGTTGAAGCTTTTCAAACAATCGAACAAGAAGACAAAGAATTTCCAGGCAAGGTTCAATCTCTGTTTAATTCATCATTTGGTTCTGGGTTTGCTAGAAGTTATGACGAATATTATAAGTATTTGTCTTATTATGAAACACAAAATAGACAAAACATTAATAATCGTGATTTTACCGAAGATGGTTGGACTCGTTTCTTCCAACATCATTCATTTAAAAATTTACAAAAACATGTAAAAGAATCTTTTAACAATGATATAAAAAAAATAAATCAAGAATTACCTTCTTGGTTTGTTCGTTTTCTAGGTATGGTTGAATGGTAACATTTTTTTTTATAATAAAAAAAAGTAGATAGACTAAAAACACGCTTTTAAGTTGACTAAGTCCTTCTGACGACTTGCTTCAACATAGCTGACATCCGAAGAGGTGATGGCTTGCGAGGTGCATGTGGTGCTTTACGTTCCCAACGGGTCGGATAAACATACAGCTCGACCAATTCATACTGTGGTTTTACAGGTTCCGATTCGGATGCAACACTTTCTACCAGAACCGGTGCGGATTCATCATTTTCTGTCAGAACTGGTGCGGATGCAACACTTTCTACCAGAACTGGTGCGGATGCAACACTTTCTACCAGAACTGGTGCGGATGCAACACTTTCTGCCAGTTTCAGAAATGCAGTGGAAATACGAAACAGCAACTTCAACGGAGGTTTTTCTGATTCTTCTTCATGAGAACTAGACCGACCTCGCTTTCGAGTGTGTGAGAGCATCGCGGAAGCCATCGCAAGTGCGATTGTTGTTTATCCTTTTATAATTATTTAAAAAAAATCAATTTTATAGTAGTAATGTTATAAAAAGAGATGTTTTTCATATTATTTAATTATTTATTTCAGCATTCTCAATAGAATTATGAATTTTAACAATATCGTTTAATAAATCCTTGTGTTGATTTGTTATATATTTATGAGCAGCTTCTAATATATCTCTACGTCTTTTACATAATATATTACATGCTTCTTCAATTGACATCCATTGAATAAAAGATAATTCACCTGGAATGCAACATTTTAATGGAATATCTTCAATTTCTTTATCAACTATTTTAGCAATAAAGTAATATATTGTGCATTTAACTTTTGGATTATTACCCTTTTTTTCACCAATAATTGTTTTATCATGACGATATTGATAATTCATTAATCCTGTTTCTTCAGTTACTTCACGATATGCAGTTTGATGTAATTTTTCATTATTTTCGCGCCCTCCTTTTGGAAAACCAATATTACCTTTTGGAGTTTTAACAATAATTGTTTTAGTTAAATCATAATTAAAGATAATAACACCTGACGCATACCACATTGATGGTGGTTTACCCGAATATGTAAAAAAACTCATTTGTAAAATAAAAATATTTTAACAGATATATTATATTATTTGCGTTTCCTAATATTATTTTTTTTCTATTTTTTTTTTAATAATATTAATAATTGTAATAACATAATAATAAAATAATGGAAGAATCAAAATTAGCAATTTTAACAGATGCGAAAAATGAATATACTATTCAATTAGTAAATATTCTTAAATCCTCGATATGTAATGGTATTAGATATTTATACGATGAAGCAAAGAAAAAATGCGTTACCGAAAATAGATTTAATGAAGTTTTATCTGAATTTCAAGACTATCTTTCCCAAATAAGACTTTGGAGTCAAGATATGATTGAAAACGAATATAAAAGAATAGAAAATGAATCAGGGTGTGATTTTATTAAAGAATTATTAGTTGCAGTTTTTATGAGCCAAACACAAATTTTACAAATTATTAGCAAAGACTCTAGCAAAAAACAAACACAACTTGATATCCCTAAACCAGAACATTTTATACATAAATGCTATATTAATATTGGTCGTGAATTTTATAAGAATCCAATGTTTTTTTACGATGGTCCAGAGGTCAGTCCAATTGAAAGACATAAAAATATACCACAATCAGAAAGTGTTATTGCTACAACAATAAATGAAACTATTCGTCAACTTTTACCAGTTCGAAGAATTCTTAAAACCTATTTACAAGATTCTTATAATGTTGAACAAGATGATGAAGAAGAGATTAATACACCATTGGAGAAAAAACCATTAAGTAAAAATTATCAAAGAAATCTTCGAGAACTTGTTAAAAAAGAAGTTGAAAATTATAATGCTTTGAAAACAGATACTTTTCAACAACCATTATCATCCGTCGATAAAATAGAACAAATTATTCAACACGAAGAATCACCAAGCATAATAGAGCAACCTTTAACAACTGAAAATATACATCTAGAAATGAAAGAAGATATTAATGAAAATATTAATGAAGATTTTGATACGAATATAGAAGAAAATACCATGGACATAGATGATGTTGATGTTGTAGAAGAATTACCAGAAATAACAATGGAATACATTGAAGACGCTATATCAAAACAAGAATATGTTTCGGAATCAGAAGATGATAAAGAAATTATAAAAGAGAAAGAAGTACTTAAGAAAACTTTAATAGATACAATTGATTTGGAAGATGTATCATCATCAAAACCTCAAATGCCTTCATCTTTACCAATATCATTACCAAAAACAGAAAGCATAGCAAATGAATCTCAACCTATACCTCAATCAAAAACACAAGAGGTGCAAAATAATAATGAAATTAAACATGTTGAAATGGTAACTGAAGACAAACAAACAAAAATAAAGAAACAGAAACCACAAGAAGAATTAATTACAATCCAACGAGATATACCCATAGTTTCAGATGTTAAAGAAGTAATACCTACCGAACAAAAAACACAATCACCCCCACAACAAGCTCCACCATCTCAAATAGTATCTAAACCAATTCTAGCTGTTCCTTTGCCACCTTCTAACCCTCCTCTTCGTAATGATGATATAGCTCTTTTTGACCCTACCATGGAATTTGAAGAAATGGATTTAACTGAAGGGGACTCACTTGTAGAGTTACGTCCAACAGAACCTATATTTAAACCAACATCTGCTCATAAATTTAAATTCTTTAATTAAAAATTGAATTAATCTCTTAAATTTTAATTTCATAAATATAACATATTAACATGGAATCAAAAAAATTATGCACTCTAGAAAGCTTCCAATGTAATTGCTTTCATTTAAATAATTTTAAAAAACTTCGAGAAAAATTTAAATATCATATGATTGATGATAATGAATTAACTGAAATTGATACTATTAAAAGATTTCAAAACAGAGTTGTAAAGTATTCCGAAGGAATAATTAATGAAACCTTTCCTTTTAATTCTGATAAATATATCATTGCCGGAGGATTTGTAGCAAATATTATTCTAGGTATCTTTTCTGATTTTACAGATATTGACATTTATATTTTTGAAGATTTCGAAGAATCTGTTAAAACAATTGTCAATTATTTTAGTAGTTTTCTAGAAATCGAAATGACAGCAACCAAATCAGTCATCAATCTTTATGCTATTGGGTATAAAACAAATATTCAATTAATTTATTTGCAATTAAATCCAGACAAAATTATTGAAGATTTCGATGTCACATATTCGCAAATGGCAATTTATAGTTGGAATGATATTAAAATGACACATGACGCGATTGATGCTATTTTAACAGGTTATTTTAAATTAAATATCAATACAATTATTAGACCATATAGGATATTAAAAGGATATGTTAAAGGGCTTAAACTGATAGAAACTGATTTTAATTTTGAGGAAAATGAACAAAATTTTAAATTTGGTTTATTGGATGACGTTAAATATATGCTTAGAATCATGAAATTAGTTAAAGATAATGATGAAGAATTAGAATACACAATATTAGATTTTCTTACAGAAGATACCAATGAATATAAACTAATGACTAAAAATGTTTACTTAGGGGAAAATACAAAATCTATGTCTTTGGAAAAAAAAATTAAATATATTGAGGATTTATCACTGTGTAAATATTTTACTATGGAATCCTTTAATCCAGATAGATTTGAGTCATTAAAGTATTATTCATACAATTATGATTTTAATACTGAAAAATCAATTATGTCATATCCATATATGCAAAAAATTGCTATCCGTAAATCAATTACTGGATTTAATTATAAAAAAATTTTACATAAGAAAGATACATTATATTTATATCGTCTTGTTGTTAATACTGGTGAATACTATCCCAATCCAGTTTCTTTAACTAATTTTCAATTTTCATTTGACATTAAATTAAAAGACATTAAATTAATTGGAATTTCTAATGATAATACATCATTAAAATTTATGATTGATTATGATAATATTGATGAAAAAGAAAACCTAAAAAATCTCCTACGTCAATTAGATTCTAGGATGTTATCTTTATCTAAAGAGATTGTAAAATATCAACCAACATTATCTCGTAATATAATTTTTGAAAGGTTTGGAAAGATAAAAAAGAAATTTAAACACCACAATCAACAATTAAAGGATGAATGTGTATTCCTAGCTTCTACCAATCCAATTAGTCTTTGTCAATACATTGAAAAGGTTAAAGAGGATTTTTATAATAAAATCAGTCAATCCAATAATAATGACGTAAATGAAATTATTAATCAACAAAAAACTATTAAAAAAACTAATCAAAACGACCCTAATCTCAATCCTACAAATAACCAAAAAAACACAAATATTAATATTAATATTTTAAAAAGCTATATCTGTAATTTTCGGGATTTATTATACAATAATAAATATCCACATCATAAAATAAACCATATTCGACTACCTTCTCTTTTTCCATACGAAATGAAATCAAAACTAGATACTCATAATATTAAAGTATACGTTAATGGTCTTTGGAATAATAAACAAGAAAATACGTTTGGTTATAATCTTAGTTTATTATTCTAAACAATAACATGCCAACTAGTTTATGTTTATCTTGATGGTTAATTATTTTTTTATTTTATTTTACACTGATGGAATATATTCCCATTTGAGGTCTTGACAAATTTTTTCCCAAATTACATCTTGTTGATGTAATTTCGGACGTTTTAATAAATTAAGATATCTCAAATGTTCATCCAATTCTAGCAATTCGAAGAATTTATATAAAATATAGGAATATGATAAGAAATTTCTTCTGTCTACTGGACAATATTTAGCAAAAGGGATTTGAGTATCATTGAACATTTCAATTAATCGTTTTCTGACTTTGCTGGTAATTGGTGGTGGTTTGATACCAGTCAATTGATAGATAATAAATGGAATATGTTCATAATATCTATTTTGTTCAATCTTTTTCAAAATCGAACGTAATTTAACATTTGTCAAATCATTTGCATCAGTTATACGATTCTTCTTTAATTCATTCAATATTTCAAAATAAACATCTTCCGGAATTTCGGTTGTTTCCCGTCCTTGATATTGAGATAATACTTCAATAAAATGATTGCGCCGTTTATATGCAAAATTAGTCATCTCCTTGGGTGCATCTCTGTAAGATGGTTTATCTGAATCTATTAATATAAAATCAACATAGAAACATTTTGGACAAACCAATTTACCTTCATTTTGATATAATTCTCTGTCAGTTTCACAGAAAGGACACTCATCATTTTCGAATGTTTCTTGTTCATCTTCCGGAATGAATTCAGATTCAACTTTTGACATTACATGATTGTAAATATCTAGTTTTGACATTTTTTGTCTGCGAAAAGTTTTATCAACATTTTCAGAATTTTTTTCCCCGTTTGAATCTAAATTCAATTCATTACCATCTCCATTTATTGAATTTTGTGGATTATTGTTTGAATTTATGTCATGTGTTTGTTCTTCTGAATTGTCCTGATTAACGCTATATTTTTCAAAAAGGTCAAAAACATCTTTTGGCTTTTTATTTGATTTTTTTGCGGGTTGTGGTATAGATTGTGACTGAATTGGTAACGAGTCTTGTCTTTGATGATTTTCTCTATTAATATAATATTGTGTCATAGCATGACCTACATCTAATAAATATTCTTCCTCCATATTATTACTTTCGATTTCCTTTATTTCTCTTTCAATTTCTTGAATATTTATTTCTAATAATCTTCGTTGGTCCATTAATTCGAAATGAAGTGCAAAATCTTCTTTCTTAGTTTCCGCTTCTTTTTGAATTTTCGCTATTTCATCTCTTAATTTTGCAATCTCTTTTCTCTTTTGTGGAATAGATTTTTGTAAACTTTGGAATTTCTTAATTTGTTTTAAATGGATAGCATCCAAAGTTAATCGTTGGTCTTGTTGTATTTTATTTTTTGTTTTGACTTTAACGGTCATTATGACCTTTAGAATTTAAAATATTAATAATTTATTTTTAATTAAAAATTCTTTATATTCTTCTTTGCATTATTATTTTTTGCATTATTAATTTTAACTCATTGGTTAAAATCATAAAAACTAATAAAAAGTAAAAAAAGTAAAATAAATTATGGGATATTGATTGCAGTTAATACATCAAACGTAATTCCTGTTATATTAGTTTGCTGTTTTAAAACGGTTGTTGGAATACTCTTATTATTTAGTTCTTTAATCATGTCATTATAATCTGTTATTAGTTGTTTACAAACTTCATATAATATTAAAGCTTCACTATGTGCTTTTTGATATGCAGTTTTGTTTAAATCTGTTGGATCAGCGGATACTTTTGTATGTTTTGTTTTTCTATCAGCATCCTTCACATTAAAATCTTTAATTAATTTTTGTAAGTTATCATTAAATTCATCAATTTCTTTTATTTGTTCAGGTGATAAACTTGGTTTCACTTTGGTAAAAGCTTTATTTTTGATAACATCATCAGTTACATCTTTTGCAGACCATGTAGATTTTGAATGTTTAAATAAATCACCTAATTTATCATATTTTATGTCTGTAATCGTGTTAGTAGCAACTAATCTTGGAACTAAGTCTACCAATGATAATAAAGCCATTGTACTTTTATGGTTGCTTTCAATAGTATCATAATCAGATTTGGGAATATAATATAAAACACCACGATCATCAACAATTTTTTGTTCTGGTGGCTTCGATGCCAAACCCTTTATTTCATTAACTATTGTAGAAACATCGGGGTTAGTTGTATTTTCTGCATTTACAATAGAGATTTTTTTCATAATGTAATCACTAGACCCATTAATTGTGGTTGCTAATTGTACGTAACTTAATGGGTTCGCTTTCATATAATCATATATTGCTTGATTTTCGGAACTTAAACGTGGTGGTGGTGAAGCCATTATTATATTTATAAATTTCTATTTTACTATGATAATAATATAATAAAATTATATTTTAAGCTTAACAAAAAAACATGATTATTGAGTGAAAAGAAATAAAATAAATAAAAGAAATAAAAGAAATAAAAGAAATAAAAGAAATAAAAGAAGTAAAATAATTAAAAAAGGGGTAAATTTAAAATTTCCGATAGATTTTTTGTCTTTTTTTAATTTTTCGATAAAAATGAAAATCTTTTATTTCTGGACAAAACTCTGAATAAAATGATTTTTAAAAATTGTTTTTTTTGTTAAAAAGTGTTGATTTTTTTTATTTTTTTGAAAAAAAAAATTCTTTTTGTATAGTATAAAATCAATTTAATCTTTTAAATCATGTCCGGTGGTCTTATGCAACTTGTCGCCTATGGCGCTCAAGATATCTATCTTACAGGCAACGCCCACATTACCTTCTTCAAGGTTGTGTACCGTCGCCACACTAACTTCTCAATGGAATCCATTGAACAAACATTCAACGGTCAAGCCGACTTTGGCAAGAAAGTGACAGCCACTGTTTCGCGTAACGGCGATCTCATTCACCGTGTCTACCTCCAAGTGACACTCCCCGAAGTGCGCACAAATGGCACAGACAAAGCTTTCCGCTGGCTCAACTGGGTTGGTCACGTGCTCATCAAGAGTGTTGAAGTCGAAATCGGTGGTCAACGCATTGATAAACACTACGGTGACTGGCTCCACATCTGGAACGAACTCACCCAAACAGCTGGTCACCAAGCCGGTTACGCCAACATGGTTGGTAATGTTCCCCGTCTCACACAACCAGTTTCTGGCTCTGCCAGTGGCACAGACTGCGATGCTACATCATGCATCCCAGAAACCACCCTCTTCGTTCCCCTCCAATTCTGGTTCTGCCGCAACCCCGGTCTTGCCCTCCCCCTCATTGCTCTCCAATACCATGAAGTTAAATTCAACATTGAACTCCGCTCGGTTGACGAATGCTGCTGGAAGACATCTGCCTTCACAAGTGTGCCAACACTCAAATCTGCCTCACTCTGGGTCGATTACATCTACCTCGACACAGATGAACGTCGCCGCTTTGCCCAAGTATCGCACGAATACCTCATTGAACAACTCCAATTCACAGGTGATGAATCCGTGTCAACAACAAGCAACAAGATTAAACTCAACTTTAATCACCCCGTGAAGGAACTCGTATGGGTCGTTCAACCCGACTCGAACGTTGACCGCACATCAACACTCGCTGTTGGTGGTCCTCAATGGTTTAACTACACTGACCGTGTTGATGAAACATACTTCTCTGGTACCCCACAAGACCCTCTTGGTGGTGGTATGGGTGGTGCCTCAGCTGTTGTTGGCAACTTCCCCTTCTCACTCCCAGTTGCCGGTGCCACTAACTCATATGCTGCTCCTCCTACTGACCTTTCGGATACCACACTCATTGCCAACTCTGGTGATGGAACAGCTTCATCGTTTTCATTCACAGCTGCCAACGGTCTTGACTTCGGAGACCTCCTCGGTGGCGCTGGTTCCGCTTGGGTTGCTCCTCTCCGTCTCTACGACAGAGGCCAAAACCCCGTGCAACTCGCCAAGATTCAACTCAACGGTCACGACAGATTTGCTGAACGTGAAGGCCGCTACTTCAACCTCGTTCAACCATTCCAACACCACGAAAACGTTCCCGCCACTGGTATCAACGTCTACTCGTTTGCCCTCAAACCTGAAGAACACCAACCATCTGGCACATGCAACTTCTCGCGTATCGATACCGCTACCCTCCACCTCACACTCACACCCTACTCGGTTAAATCGACTGGTGGCACACGCTCGTGCAAGGTCCGTATCTATGCTATCAACTACAATGTGCTCCGTATCATGAGTGGCATGGGTGGTTTAGCCTATTCAAACTAAGTATTTGCGAATATACTGTATATTATTACGTATTTCGCAAAATGGGTGGTTTATTAATTAATGCATTATATGCTTTTAAAAAGCAATATTTGCATTAAGTTTTAAATTATTTGTTTTTATTTTTAAAAATAACCTAATTTAATAATATTATTAAATTAATCATTATATTCATCATTATATTCATCATTATATTCGTCATTATATTCGTCATTATATTCATCATTATATTCATGTTAAAAAATTGAAAATAAATTAAGAAAAAATTAATATAAAGAAAACACACACTTGTTTATATATAACAAATCAAACTAATTATCATTTATCTATCAAATTAAAAATGACTCAAATTTTAGACCCAAATATGAAAATTAATCTAATCAAAGAAAATAATGTCTTATATTATGAACTTGAACTTAAAAATGGCAAATGTAAAATAAGTTATGAATCTTTACCTAAAATTCTTCATATTAAAAATGATGAATATCACTGGGATTTTAAACCAAAATGGTTTATTCATGCAACTGGATATGTAATGTGCACTATACCAGCTAGTAAACTTAACAGTTCCGGTATTAATCTATTAATGCACCGATATTTACTTGGTGAATTAAAAACTAATAAAAAAGTATCAATTGACCATAAAAATAGAATTCGAAGTGATAATCGTTTGGAAAATTTACAAATCGCTTCACAATCATTTCAAAATCATAATCAAAAAAAGAAAACTCGTAAAGAAATTACTATTCCTGGATTTGATAAACCTATTAAATTACCCGAATATATCGGTTATATTAAAGAACCGACACTAAAAGAAGGTGAGAAAAAAACTGGATTTAAAAGTTTACCAGCACACTTTCTTGTTGAAAGTAAAATTTTCGGATTTAGTAAGCATGCTTCTAAATCTAATAAACTTTCTATTAAAGAAAGATTGTATGATGCCTTAACTATTAGATACAGTCTTATTGTTGATAATACAGATGATTATGAATTATTGTTTATTGATAATAAAAAATTTAAAGATGAAAAAGAATTTGAAAAGCATAATATTGATTTAATTAATGAATTATGCGATACACAAATTAGCAAAATTACAAAAGTTGATTTAACAGCTTATAATATTAAGAAATTATCAACATTCGCAAATACTACAACAACCACTAATGGTTTTGAGAAACTAAAACCAGGTGAAGTAGCTGATTTATCTTATTTTGTATTTAATGATGAAGAGTTAGAAGAATTAGCTAAATTATACGATGAAGAAGATAAAAAAGCTCAACCTACAAAAGATGAAGAAAATTATCCATATAATAGTTTAGAAAAATATCTACATGACATTATTACAGCTAGAAAAAATAAAACAAATCGCGCAATTAAGAATCAACTAGATTTATATATTATCAAAAAATTAAATGATGATATTCCTAACCTAAATAAAAAAGCTGCATCTAGAGTTCTTTTTATTACAGATGATTACATTACTAGAGTATTGAAAAATGAAGTAAAACTAAGATATAATGTTCCAATTACAGATTCTTTTCTTATTTCTACAAAATTCATGAATGAATATGCTAAAATAAAAGATGAAATCATTGCCGAAATGAATTCAAGTGTTACTAAAAAATTATCAGGACTCAAAAATTTAAAAGATATAAAAGAAAAAACCAATGTTAGGGATTGGAAACTTTCGGTTGATACGATTATTGATATGATTAAAGATAAAAACAATATATCGTATCCAGAAATTGCACAAAAATACAAAGATATAAATGGTGATGAACTTACTATTTCCGACGTTCAAAATGTATGTAGTTCTGGTAGGTCTTATTGGTTAGATGAAAATGATTTTGACAATCGTGATGATATTTCTTTTGAAGAATATAAAACCAAAAGAATATCACCTACCAAAATTATTACTTCCACTCATTTACAATCTAAAACCAGTAAGAATGATACAGATTCCAAATATCTAGAATTATGTAAAAAGAATTCAATTTCTAAAAGAACATGTGAATCAAATGTAATGGTTGATATTTTTATGGATAAATATACAATTTTAACAGCTAGTAAAACAGCAGTTAAATATAAAAATAAAAAAGATGATTCTGTATCAGAAGCTTTAGTAAAACAAATATGGTGTGGAACTACTTCTTTATTTGAAGATGATTTCGAAGCTAGAACAGACATAACTTACCAACAATATTTAATTGATGTTGAAAAAGATAAAACTGAATTCTCTAGACCTTTAGAATATCAGAAAAAATATGATGACTTAATTGAAGCTATAAATCAAAAACAAATTCTAAGTTTGAATAGAACTCATATCAAAACATTAGAAATGGTTGGTAAAGATAAAAAATTTATTGAAAATCTTAAACTTAAAATTAAAAATATGATTGAATAATTTTCTTTTTCTTATTTACTATTTACTATTTCCAAAATAATATAAAATAATCGTAAATGATAATATATTACTATACTAAAACTTAAAATGAGCAATGATATTTTATTTATTTCAGCATACAAAGATATTGGAAGAGAAAAATGGAGACACTATCAAAGGTCTAATAAAGAGTATTTTTCATATTTTCTAAATTTAACAAATAATATAAAATATAATTTAGTTGTTTATATGGAAGCTGATGTTTTCAAAGAATTATTAAAATATTCTAAGTTCCCCCCTAATATTTGTTTTATAAATTTAGCTCAAATAAAAGATACTTTTTTTAATAAATTTTTAGACATTGATAGAAAAGTTATGAATAGTGATATTTATAAAAATAAAATTCCTATATATCGTAAAAATAACCCAGAACATCTTTATTCAGAATATAATTTAATAAATCACAGTAAAATAAATTTTGTTAAAGATGCTTCAATTAGATTTCCAAATTATGAATTTTATTCATGGATTGATTTTGGTTATGTAAGAACTCTTGATTCTTTACCAAAAAATATTAACATTGCTAGATTACCTCAAAAAATAACTTATCAATGTTTAAGAATTCCAGATTTAAATAATAAAATTGGACCAAATGAAATGTTAAAGACAAATGATGTATATTTTACAGGTTCACCAAATATAATTCATAAATCCATGGTAAATGAATTTGAAAAAAAATATGAACAAAAATTATTAGAATTTTATGAAAAGAACATCACTGATGATGATCAAAATATTATTTTACAAATATATTATGAAAACCCTGAAATGTTCAATTTATTACATAATCCAGAATGGTTTGCATTATATAATATGATATAATTTTAGGATAAATAAAAACTCTTAAATATTATACTTTTACAATTTTTATTATTTTTTTCATTACAACTAGCAAGAGAAATACCTATATCTCTTTCTTCATCTTTATAATTATTTAATGGAAATAATGAAAAAATACATGAATCAATGACTTCTTCGGGATTAAATTCAATTTGTTCTTTTTCATAAAATAATCCAAATAATAAAAGAAAGCTTTTTTCATTACTATATAGATTATTGTCACATACGAAATCATTAAATGCTAAAAAATCACATGCTTCTTTTGTTAATTCTAAATCTGACATGATTTCTTTTCTATCATTTCTAGGTCTAGCTAAATGAATGATTTTTGAATTATGATGAACATTACATTTTATACCATTTTTTGACGAATGTTGATAAATTATACATCTTTCTCTATCTTCTGGATAATCAGATGAATTAAAATCAAAAATTAAATCATTAAATAGGTTTTGGTATTTTAATTCTATTTCCATATTTTGATTTTTATTCTGATAAGCATTTTCTACAAATTGAAATAATGACTTGTATTTATTATGTAATTTATATTCTAGTGTTTCTTCAACCTTTTTTTTATCTATTTCCATATTGATATTTTATAATATTTCATTATTTATTAAATTCTTATATATTTTTGCATTTATGATAAATTAAAATATATTAAATATATTAAATATATTAAAATATATTAAATATTATAAAGTTGGTTTTTAATTATTATGGAAGTATCATTACACAAATCTTATAAAAAAAGTAAAAAAAGTGTTAAAAGTAAAAAAAGTGTTAAAAGTAAAAAAAGTGTTAAAAGTAAAAAAAGTATTAAAAGTAAAAAAAGTATTAAAAGTAAAAAAAGTATTAAAAGTAAAAAAAGTATTAAAAGTAAAAAAAATATAAACGATAGTAATTCTAATTTTATAGTATTACCTAAAATACTTAAAAGAGAATCAATTCTAGATGATAAATCTATCGGAATTATTTCTATAAATACAGAAGGTAATTATTTCCCTTCAAAAATAGATGATTTATCTATAAATACTTTCAAAGAATTTCAAAAATTAGATATTGTAATCATTGGTTTACAAGAAGATAAAAAATCATCTGGAAGTATTAAATTTATGGAAGGTTTATTACCTAATCATATTTTAATAACTGAAGAATACATGGGGGGTATTGGTCAAGTTGGATTTAGAGGAACCAGAATGTTAGTATTTGTATATTTAACTCAAACAGCATTAAAATCAAATATTAAAACTATTAAATTATGTGACAATACTAGTTGTTTATTAGGTCTACCATGTTGCAATAAAGGTCTTAATGCTATAAATTTTTTTGATGAATTTGTCATAATTAATTCTCATTTAGTTCTAGGCGTTCATAACTTATTATTTAAAGCAGCCGTTGATAAAAGAGTTTGTATGATGGAATCATTATTTAAAAGATTAAAAAAAGAATTTAAATGGGATGACATTCAAAACAAAAAAATTATATGGTTCGGTGATTTAAATTTTAGAGTGTCACCATCTCAAGAAAAAAATGAAGCATTTATTGATGTAATTAATGAAATCATGGAAACTGAAAATACAAAATTAACTAAAACACCATCTAAATTAAAAGTCCCTTTGAGCAATTCTTTTAATATTAAAAAATATATCCAAAACGACGAACTTAAAAAATTACTAGAGGGAAAATATACAAAAGAAACCTTAAAATGCTTATTCCCACTTGATTTATATGAAGGAGATATAATATTTAATCCATCATGTAAATTAGATAAAGGTTCTTCAACTGTTTATCATGTTATTAATAATGGAAAGATTAGATTACCTAGTTGGTGTGACCGAATATTATTTAATCATAATATTAAAGAAAATTATAATGTTGAATACAATTCATATACATTTCCAATTAAAAGTGACCATAAAGGGGTTTATGCCATTTTTACACCAAAAAAAACAACTCCATCAGAATGAGCTTTTTATTTTTTATTTTATATGTTTTTTCTTTATAATAGTAGCAATTCGACCAATAGTTTCTAATTTATCATTTAGCATCACTTTAAATCCTCTAGGATGATATCTAGCTCCTGTAAGAACACGTTTTACTACACCATTTTCATACCTTCCAATATAAGGTTTAATCGCAATTAAAACAGTATCACCGATTCTAGGCTTAACTTGATATACTAGATGATTATTTTGATAAGAACCAAAGCCAATTTTATATAATTCTTTTTCATATTCGGAAGTTAAATTTCTCGAATCAAAAGTTATAAATTGATATTTATAATATTCAATTATTTTTCCGATTAAATTCATAAAATCTTTGAGATTTCCATATTCAAATATTTTTAATCCAATACCACCTGATGCTTTTTCTCTAGCACCTAGAATTGTATTACCTATTTTATACCAATCGTAATTTTTATAGTCATTGATATTAATATTAGATGATACTGACATATCTACTTTATTATCAAATTAGATATTTTCAATTGAAAAAGGTAAAAGTTTAAATTTTTTATTATTTTTATATTATGATTTAGCAGCAACAGCTTGTACTGCCATGTCGCGATTACCTATTGCTGTAAAAACAGCTTGTTTCGTCTTTTCTTCAGCTTTCTTATCAACGTATTCCTTATATTTTTTCTCTAACTCATGCATTGTCGAAGAAATAGCATTTCCGTTATATGTCTGTAATTCTGCTAAAATATACTGAAATGTTTTTGCACCTTCAGGAGTTCCAGCAAGCCATGGTAATCCACCATTTTCATCTTTTATCCAAATCAATCCCAAAGTCGAAAGTCCAATCTGTGTCATTAAAGTTGGACTCTTTTTTACATCATTTGCATCACGTGAATTCATTGCACGTATAAACTCAGCATAATCATTTAGTTGATGTATTCTCTGTAGTTCTTGGACCAAAACCTTGATAGCATTTTGTGCATATTGGTCTGGTTGAGGATAATTAGGTCTTGTTAATTGTGGGAATCCCATAACACCTGTTATTTGACCGATTGACGAACCTGAACCTAACCCTAGAGATGGCATTCCAGGAACCCCACTAAACATTGCTGTCCCTGGTTTAGTTTTCGCTGAGAAATGTTCAAAAGTTTGTGTTTCTGCAAGTGTGCTAAATTTAGAATATTCTGAAACCATTGCTTTTCTAGGGTCACGTTTAGCTTCTTCAGCATAAGAAGAGATGAATTCTGGCAAAAATGAACTAATTTGGATTTCCATTGCTTTTACCATGTTTGAATAAGCAGGTGTTTTGGCCAATTTTTCAAGAGGAGATTCACCACTTGAAATTTTATTAGCTTCTTTGTCTTTAATATAGAATAATGAGGCTTTTTCGCCTTTAGGAAATGTAATATTAGGTGCCATGTTTTTAATCATCGCCTGAATATCAGCCATTTTTCTAAATTGAATATTTAACTCTCTAAACTTATCATCCTGGTCTTTTATTTTGTCAAAAGCAGATTGTAATCCATTAAAAATGGCTTGAAATTCTTCTTTTTTAGCAATAATAAGTTCATATAATTCTTGACTAGCTTTACCAGGTTTGATTGATTGAAAATTTGATGGTAATAATGATAAATATCCATGTGTAATAGAATTTGGTCCATAACTAAAACCAGTAGCACTAAAACCAGTAGCACCAACACCAGTAGCACCAACACCAGTAGCTCCAGGGACTAACCCCTGACCAAAGTTAGGGGTTTGAGCTTTTAATGCAGTTTGGGTTGCAAGTGGAAGACAATTAGATAAATAAGTACTTATACTTATCATATCTTGAATTTGCTTGGGTAATTTGTTAAATCTTGCCATATCTATACTTTGTAAAGCTAAACATTGAATTGGTGGTGGTAATAGGCGAAAGTTATTAGGTGTGTTTAATATATTTTGTTTGTCTACATCATCTAGTGCATTCCATCCTGCAATATCTAATTTTGTAAGGTCAATTCCAGGAGTTGCAGAAGCTCCAGGAGTGGCTGCAGCTACTGCAGCAGCAGTAGCCAAAGCGATGGCTGGATTAAATACTATTAAACCAACATATTCGGGATTACCAGACGTCGGTAGTCTTGATGTAATTGCTTTTATTTTATCACGTAAATCTTTCATATTTGTAACACTAGCAATATAATTCTCTATGTCTGTTATTGAAGGTGTAGACAATGCTAATTTATTTTTAGGTTGATATGTGGCTCCACCTTCTATTTTTTCAACCAATTCTAATTGTTTTGTATAAATAGTGATGGATTGGGGCGGTGAGCCTGTTTCAACTTCAATAGTGTCTTCTGATGTATTCACATTTTTTAATTTATATTTTACATTTGGTGGTTTTGTATTAGATTTATTTATTGTTAAATTAAATTCTTCATTCAAATTAATCTTATAATAAGTTCCTGATATACTAAACACTAATCCATCATTTTCTAACATTATTGTATATTTAGGGGGATTGCAAGTATGGATTTTAATAGATTCTAAACCAGTTAATGAAGTTCTGAATCCATCTGTGCAATAATTATTAAACTCATCTAGAGGTGTGATTATTTTGTCTATTGTTGAATTGGTTAAATGTCTTACTGATGTTCCGTCAGTATCATAATGATATAATAAAAAGGTATTACTCGTTGTTTTTATCACTTTGAAATAATAGTCTATTATTTTAAAACAGAAGTCATCTTCTTCAATAAACAAATTATTATTTGGTCTCTCTTTATAATATAAAGATAAGTTTTTCTTACTATGACATAATCCATAATACTTATTTTTGTTGTCGTCATCAGTAACTTCATAAGGATTATCTATACTATTAATAAAGTCTGCTAACTCAGCTATATTATTATATTCAATAATATCTATATTCATTATTCCATCAAAATCCTTGCGTTTTTGGCTTAATTGTCCTATTCTAAATTTAGAGTTTTTGTTTTCTAGATATATGAAATATTTTTCATCTTTTGACGAGTTTTCCATATAACTATATAAAATATTATATTTTAATATAAAATCTTTAAAGCCAACATCAGTGCCGAAAGAGGTTACAGAACATGTTATCTCGTTAGTAGATGGGTTCAATGTAAGGTTATAAAACGAGACCACTGGGGGGGATGGTATTATCGTAATGTCTTGAATGTATTCTAATGCAAAATCATTTAATGCTACATCAGTTCCGTCATCTAAAACCACATTCACTTTTTTGTTTTTCGAATCATATGACAAAAATTTATACTTAACTATTACGTTATTATTATATGTTATTTCAAACTCATCATCTTTGGAAATTATAAATTCATCAGAAGAATCTATATTATTTATAGTTAATTCAGTTTTACTATCATCATAACTAAAATTAAAACTCGCTGTTGTAATTAAATTCCATGAATTTAAGTTTAAAAATCTATCTAATAATGAAACACTATCAACTGATGTATCATTATTAAACGCTGTAAGTTTTCTATTAACAGAAACGTTATTTAAGTCATATGGATCAGGGATTTCAACATTTATATCAGATATTTGTATTATATTAAATTCATCATTATAAAAATAATATACATCTTTATTTTCAATAGTTGCTAGACTATCATTGTTATTATTTCTTATTAAAGAAATACTATTATCCTTTTCATAAAAATATATATTATATTTTGGATTATCAATCTTGTCAGTAACAATAGCTGTTATGTTATCTAGTTTATTGTGTAATATGTTTAGTAATTTTTCTTTATAATATGAAAATCTATATTGGTTATCATCTGTTTGATTGGGGTAGAATCCTACACCCAATACATTTGTATTACCTTCAAATTTATCAACATATATGAATTCCTGATTGCCATCAGTATCAGTAATTTGAAATGATTGTTTTTCTCCAATTATTATGTTGTCATCAGAGTTACCTGATGAAGCTGTAAATTTTAATTTATTTTCTCCACCATCTACTATAATTTCAACATTATTAAATGGTGGTGCTTCTGGTTCTGCTTCTGGTGGTGCTTCTGGTGGTGCTTCTGGTGGTGCTTCTGGTTCTGCTTCTGGTGGTGCTTCTGGTTCTGCTGGTGCTGGTGCTCCTTCTGCTTCTGCTGGTGCTTCTGGTTCTGCTTCTGGTTCTGGTGGTGGTTGTGGTGGAAGAGATGAACCAACTCCATCCCTTAATGCTGTAACTAAATCTCTAATCTGACCAATTACATCATTATCTATTACTAATTCAGTAGTGAACTTATTTGCTGGAGTTACAATGTTTAAAGTATTACCTTGTTTAAATATTCCATTCAACAATGCTAAATTACCTGCATAATTATCCTCACTAATGACAATTTCTGCAGGTGCACCTCCAAATTGGGTATATGTAAGATATTTACCTCCTCCTAGAACACTTCCTCTATCCAAAATAGCTTTCATTTCTTCTGATACTTCAAGAGTAGTGTTTAAATATGATAAAAGGAATCCATTGTTCTGAATAATCAATTCCATCTTTTTCCCTAATTCACTACCTAAAGGATTAAGTGTAAATAAATAATCTAACATTTGTTTTAATTCTTCCTGAATACCCCCTGCGATTTGATTAGCCGTTACAATAATATTCTTATTCATTTCTATTTTCGGAATAATAGTATTTTGTGTAGCTGGACCAAGTCTTTTAAATTCTAAAGCAATACTATCATATGCTTTAATAACTGAATCAAATTTAACAGTCGCACCAACAACTTTGGGCATAATTTCTCCAAAAATAACACCTAATGGTTGTTTAATTTTATCATAACTTTCTTTTTGTTTGGCATATTGTCTATTAAGACTGTTATAATTAGAAACATTAACATCAATATCTCTTAGATTTTCTGCAACAGATGAATATAAATCATAAGCTTCAGCTACCTTTTTTTCGTCAACTTTAAAATTTCTAAAAAATTTAAAAAATGATTCAGCTTTAAGACGGTCAGCTTTGACTTCCTTATCTTCTTTATCCTTGCTTCTAATACCAGCTTCTAATGCATAATTTTTCAATTGTATTTTAATTTCTTCTAATTGTTCACCACTTTCAGCATAAGCTTCTAATGCAGCTTCCATTTTTTTAAATTCCTTATTTTCCAATTTAACTTTTTCTCTATCAACTCTATTTTTGTATTTTTCAATTTCTGGTTGTCTAGATCTTTGTTTGCTTTCATGCATTTTAATGGAATTATTAATTTTTAAAACTTCAACAGCATCTACTTTAATTTGACCAGCAATGTAATCGGGGTCTTCATCAGCCACACTTCCTTTAGCTTTTAAGGCTTTATAATAGGATTCTCTTTTATCATATACAATTAATTCTTGATATCTATACATTAACATATTAACATCTGCTGTATGATTCTCAACATTATATTGTAATTTTTTGTTATATAATACCAGATTTCTATGAGGTTTCTTTAAAAGTTTGATGGATTCTATAATTTTTTTAAATATTTTAACTATTTTTTTGAGCATCTTTCTTTTACTACTATTTCTAAACCAATTGATTAAAGAACCTATAAAACCTCCAGACATCTCATTAACCTCATCTTCTTGTGGGTTTACAATTGCTTTAATTTGAGGTTTATATTTATGAGTTTTCTTGAGTTTATACTTTATATTCTTGAACTTACTTTGACCAGTTTTTCGTTCTATTGGTAATTTCTTACTAAATTTTCTATTAATAACTTTCATTGCAAGTTTTATTTATATAAATAAAAGAAAAAACTTAATTGTTATTTCCTTAACAAAAATAAAAAATAAAAAAAACTAATGACAAATTTACGAGTAATAAATGTGAAATAAAGGTGAAATAGAGGTGAAATAGAGGTGAAATAAAGAGAAAATAAAGAAGAAATTAAAAATTGAATCCTTAATATTTAAAATTTCCTTGATAAAATCATATAAGATATTTTTAAATATATTAAAATATATCATTCATAATGCCTTTAGATACTGAATCATTATTAATTTCTAACATTTCATTTTGTAATAAAGAAGCTTCAAATATTCGTTCTAATGATTTTAAACAAAAAATCATTGAATATCTCGACCATAAATATCAAATCAAGATTAATAATAAGGATTTTGTAAAACTGAATCCGAATATTTTAAAAAAGAATTTGGAAAAACACCAACATTTGATAAGTTTAAAATCTGCAGGTAATCCGTATTATTTTTTCCTTACAAAAATCAAGGAACAGAATTGTTGTTTTTACATTGACCAAAAAATTGTCGAAGGACATAATTATCCTAGGATTATTTATGTCCAATATCGATTTGCTGATTATTTATTCAATGATACATTAATTAATGGTGAGTTAATTAAAACATATGATAATGAATGGTCGTTTTTAATTTCGGATTTAATTTTACTGGATGGTAAAATTGTTGATCCAACTCTTCCAATTTATAATCGTTTTGACCAAATCTATGATATTTTAACCAATCATTATCAACCAGACCCAGTATTTGACATTTGTCCTCTTCAAATTCGTAAATTATTCTATTATCATGAACTTAATTCTTTAGTTAAAGATTTTATTCCAGCAATTGGATATAATTCGAAAGCGATTTGTTTTCATACACTAAACCCCAAATATGACAGTTATATTTATTATTTTTCCGATGAAGAAAAGAAGCAATTCTTTCATCAACAATCAAAAGTTAAAGAAGATAAATTAGAAAAGCGTAATGCTTTATCAATTCAAAAAGAAAATCAAAATCAAGAACTATTAGCTAATATTTTGCTAGTAAAATCGCCAACTGATGATTTATTTCATACATATTGTCATGATGGAACAAAAGTTAAAGAACTAGGATATGCTGCTGTGCCTACACAAAGACATAGTCATCATTTGCGTATAACTTTTACACAAACACCAGGTTCTCATATTTTCAATTGTCGTTATTCTAAAATTTTCAAAAAATGGATTCCAATTGAGGAAATTAAAGTCAAAGAGCCTGACCAATGGAGTAAAATTAATTCAATCATTAATTTAGCCGAAAATGAAAGTTAGCCTTTCTATCCTGCTCTTTGTTTTCTTCTTAACATTCGATTGTAATTTCTTTCAAGACGAATTAAATTTTGTTTGGGTAATGTGCGATTATATATGTAGTCACTATATTCAACAGGATATTCTAATTTACATAAATATGGATAATTGTCACAATCTACCAGTCCATAATAATTATCATTATCTACTTCAAAATTTTCTGCACCTAGAAATAGATAGATAATATAATATAGAATTATTAAAAAAATAATAAATACTATCAATAATGCACTGTTTGGATTCATTTTTATCTTTTCTAGTTTTATGTCTTTTATTATTTGTCTTTTATTATTTTACATACCGATATTTTTTATGGTATTTACTAAAAATCTAAAATCTAAAATCTAAAATCTAAAAAGTATCAATTCCTCATGGTTCATCGTTACTCATTATTTTCCAAATAAATGGTTTTAATGCTTCATCATTAACATTTCTGGATGGTAATTTTCCTTTAGTAAAAAATCTATTAGCTTCTTTACAATATAGATATTTATCTGTTTCTTTTGATTTAATGAAACATAATTCCTTAGATTGACCGATAAAATCAATTTCCCATAATTGAAGAGTTTGAGCTGAGTTACATTCATTAGTGAATTTAACAGGTATACCTAAACTGTCAGATTCAACCAATGTTAAATCATCATTGTGTTTGATACATGCTTCTGGTTTATCTTTTGGATTATATTGTTTAATAAAATATGAATTTGGATTATTTAGACCACTATGTTCTAGATACACTTTAGTGCCAATATATTGATTTACTAAATCTGATTTTACAACTAAATCTAATAAATCAAACAATCCGTTCTTACGTTGTTTGGAATATTTATAATTTTGATAACCTTTACCATATCCTAAATCTTTTTCTTCTAATGAAGTTTTGGGTATGTCACTATTAATATGTTTAGGATTTAGAAATTCATCTTTGATTTTATACATTTTTCTACTCATAATTCTTGAATACCCAGGATTACCAAAATAAGATAAATTATAAACCCCATCTAAATTTTGATATACACTACCATCTCCACTTCTGCCACCACTTCTACGGTCTGACCAAAGTCCTCTATGTCTATTAGGTATTTCTTGCAAAGCTTTTTCATCAACACATACTAATGGAACATTTTCTCTACCAAATTGTATTGTTGGATTAGGTCCATAATTAGGCATAGCAATTGCCCCCATACATCTATATTGTATTCCATCTTCCTTGAAATCTTCAGCATTCCAAAAGGTTACATCTCTTCTAGAACCAGTGCGTCTATCATTCCATTTCCATGACCATGCTGATGCTGGAGGTTGTTTAACATATTTATTATCAACCGCTAATAAAACATTATTATACATTGGACCATCACTTCTTCCTCCACCTCGTGTTTTATAAACAACTGGTTTGTCACCAGCCATTTTTACTACTTGTCTTTCACCACCAGATATACCTATTCTAGGATAGGCAACATCTCCTAATGGAAAATATTTATCACCGTCAATAGTTATCGGTTGTGTTCTAAAAATGGAAATACCACTACGATAACGTTTACGTGCTAACCAGTTCTTAAATCTTTGCCAACCTCTAGGGATTTTATAATCATCATACATTCTAGTATACATATTGGCAATAATACCTTTAATTGGAGGTGGTGGTGTCTCAGGTTTTTCTTTTTTAGGAAAACATGCATCAATTTTAATGGGACGAAATTCTTTACTTAATCCCCAATAAAATATATCATATTTCTCAATTTCATGAAAGGGATTAGATTTAGGTTTAATCATTGTTTCCCATTCAACTTGTTCTCCATAAATTTCTAAATAATCTTGAAAATGTTTTTTTCCTTCACTTTTATCAGCCTTAGCTAAAATTTCTAACCATCTTGTAAAAATTTCAGCAACATAATCTTCTATTTTTTTATCATTTTTTAATTGTGCAACTTGTTTAAATTGTTTTGATAAAATGATTCTTTTCAATGTATTTTTTATATAAGCATTGTTAATAGTTCTAGGAGGGTCTTCTTTCTTACCTCTTTCTTTTTCTAAAATTTTATTATAATCAGCATTTAATTTTTTCATAATAACATCTATAATACTTTGTGTTTTACAATTAATATCACAATCTCCCTCAGGACCTTCATCACCATCAGGACCTGGATTACCACGGTCACCTAGTGGTCCTTTCTTTTGTCCAATATTATTGTAAAAAAAATAATTGAGGATTGTATTACCGATAGTTAAAATTGTTATGAGATAAATAATCCAGAACAAAGCATATAAAATCGGATGATTAATATCTCTAACTAATGTTATTCCAATATAAATAAAAAATGCTGCACATACGACAAAAATGACAATTCCAGTTGTTATATTCATTTTTTAATATTGTTACCTATTTATGTATGTATATTATCTATCTTATCTATTTATAAAGATAATTATAAACAAAAAGAAAACAAAAAGAAAACAAAATCATTTTTTTATTTCATTTATTTTTTCGGATTATATATTTTACTTTTAATAGATGGTTGTAATGGGTTGCCTGTTGCTGGAAGAGGATTAAACCACATAAATTCTTTAATTATTTCATTAAATATTGTTTTATTATCTCTACTAGGTAAAGGATTAATGGTAAAAGTTTCTGGACCAGTTGCTGTCTTATCAGCTTGAGCCCGTAGATACAGATTTCTAGTTTTTGATTTAATAAAATATCTTCCCGTGGTGCAATCATTAGATGGATTAAAATTTTTATCAATACAAACAATTTGCCATATTGCATTTGGATTATTATTATTATCATTCAAGGTTTCATCAATTTCTATACCTTTACGTTTAACACCAATTGTTTTATCTAATTTCCCTTGATTGGGAAATTGCTTTCTAACCATATATGAATTTATGGCATTAAGTCCACTATGTTTAATATATATTTTAAGTGAATTAGCAAAATTAGTAAGTCTTGTTTCCAATGGCATATTAAGGAAACTGAAAACACTGTATTTAGGGGACATATGTGGAACACCATGATATCCTGTTCCTAATTCATCTTTATCAGTTGCATTATTATTAAATTCAATAGGTTCCATATTAGGTGGAAGAAAGCTGCTTCTTTTGATTTTATAAAATGTAACAAATCTAGGATAATTATAACCTATCACTGCCATTGGTTGATTATGATTTTGTAAATATTCTTTATCAGTTGTTAACCAAACAGATGTATCATTGGGTGATCGTGACCCCCTATCATTCCATACTTGTCTGATAGGTATTTGTGTAGTAATCTCTTCTAATAATTCCGAAGATACTAATCGGATAGGTTGTCTTTCTGGTGTATTATAACCATAAATTCTACGAGGAGATATCCAAAAATTACGTCTATTTCTTACCATAACTAGAACACCACAAGCTTTAAATGTAACATTCAGTTTAGTATCTATAATATCTTTAGGTTTCCAAATTGCAACAACTGGATTTCTGTTACCTCTACTTCTCCAAATTAATTGCCAATCTAATGGAGGTCTAACATATTTATCTGACCCCATAATTAACAGCGTTGGGGTTGAAGGAGTATTAGATATAGTATTACCACCTAAATTTATCTTACCTTCTTTCTTTAATAGATATCTTTCTAAAAATTTATTACTTTGGTCAAAATTTTTACTATTAGTTATTATATCACCTAAAGGATAATATAAATTTTCATCAAAAAAATATGGCTCAACTCTAAAGGCTGAGAAGTTACCACCACCATATTTATTAGAATTAATAATTGTTGTATAAAAATTCGTTTTAATTGCTTTTAATAATGGTTTGGGTTCATCTGTAATTCCTTTATATACTTTAGGATTAGAACATATTTGAATAACTCTAGGATGAAAAATACGGTCACCACCCCAATAATATATATCATATTTTTCAATTTCTTTAAATGGTTCTCCAGCTAATTCAGGTTCTTCTTCCATACCATCTGTTTCTAGATAATCACGAATTTGTTTTTTATCATCAGTTTTATCAGAGTCAACCAATAATTTAATCCATTTTTGATATATATCTATAATATATTTATTAACAACATCTACAGATTTTATTTTTGTAACTTCTTTATAAGCATTAGAACTGCAAATATTCTTTAATCTATCTGATATTACTGAATTTTTAATTTCTAAATCTTCGCCACCAATCATTCTGTTACCTAAAAAGCTTTGAATTAAAGATGAATAATATTTATTAATTCCTTTTAATATTGTTATAGTGCATACTTTACTATCACATTGAACATCACATGAACCGGTGACTCCTTTATCACCTTTGTCACCAACTCTACCTTGGTCACCTGGTAAACCTTTTTTATTTCTTAAAACGTTATAAAAAAATGCCGTTGCTAAAAGATTACCTATTGTAAAAACTGTTGCTAGATAAATAATCCAAAAAAATATTAATAATGTTGGATGATAAATATTGTTAGATAATGTTACACCATAAAATATTACCAATGCTAATATTATGATTGATAAAATTAAATATGCAATAAGCATTCTTATTTTATTTGCTTATGTTAATTATATTCTTAATTATATCCAATATTTTTTAAACAAAAAATAATGAAACAAAAAATTTAAAACTTAATCAATTATCCACTCGACTTTCATTTATCCTTTTATTATTTATTCAGCACTAGCTTTACCATTACCTCCCAATGCTGCTATTTGAGGACGTATTTTATTGACAAATACACTTACTGGGTCGTCTGTTGTTTTGCATTTACCTTCCAATTTATCAATTTCTTTTTGAATAACCCGAACTAATGTTTTTTGGTCTTCACTCATACATTCTTCAACATTAGTTAGACAATTACCATCTATTTCTGGAAAAGCATCTTGAACAGCTTCTGTAATTTTTTTACGACATGAATCTTTACCACATTCATCATCAATAGCACATACCCCAGGTAATCCGATAGGTCCTTTACGTCCAGGGGGTCCTCTAGGTCCTTTAATACCAGGATCATTTCTGAGTTGAATATAATATTGAACTGATAATATGATATTGAAAATAGTTAAGCCAAATAAAAAGACTACTAGCCAATAGCATATTTTTAGAGTATTTTCTTCAATTGTAAAACTAAATAATAATGAAAGAATGAAAATTAATATTAATAATATTGTCCATGAAAACTCCATTTTATTTTTCAATCTATTTACTTTTTATCTTTATCTTTCTTTTTTATCTTTATTTTTATAGCTATAAAAAATTTTAATCTAAATAATAATTCGGTAAATTACCATATTGATTAATTTGTGAACCACATGTGTCATTATTACAGAAGCCCACCACACAATTTCGACATAAATCGGATGGTTTAGCACCTCTCATATCAACATTACCATCAAATGGAACATTTTTAAAAAATGGATTTTCATGGGCTTGTTCATAACCAAATCCCTTAAAAGATTCTTTATGTGCTGGTGCTTGTGATTCTATTTCTGATGTATATACACTGTCATCATGAATCATATTTCTCATCATTGAATCTGTTTGGTTTTCTGGAAAAGAAAATTCTGCCATTAAAGAACCAGAATAGCCTGGTAAATCTTTTTTAGCCGCTCTTTGGTCTCTAAACCATTCTTGGGGGAACTTTTGGATACAATCATTTGTTACCGTGCAATCTTTAATATTTCTTTGATGTTCACTATTCATTGGATATGAACATTTACTTATTCTTTGTAATTCATTAATTGCTGGGTTTTCATAATCAATATTGAGGTCATTACTATCTAGATTACCATTTCCAGTTTCATATACAATTTCTTGATTTTTATTGGCATCAAATGAAACATGTTTTTCAGTTTTACCTTTTTCTTGTTTTATATTTTCTTCCGGTGAAATAGTAGGTAATGTATTGTCGTGATTAATAATTATATTGGTATAAAATAATAAAATTAGAAATATTATTAACCCAATTAAAATAATTAATGCAATATTATTAAGAAAAAATGATGTAAAAGATGACATTGATTAATATAATTTATTTCTTTATTGAGATAATATTTTACAATTTTCTTTACTATTTCTATTTCTAAAGTTTGAAGAAGCATAAAACTTATATAAAGTTATATAAATGGTGATAAAATGTCTAGACCTGTAATTATAGATTTTCATTCATTTAATAAAAATCTTATTGAAACAAAAATTAAAATAGGTCATCCTGAAACTAGGAATGCAGTTATCATGATACCTATTATTCCTATAAATGACAAACCATATCAAAAATTGTTAATTAAAACACCTAAAATGTATATGCCTTTTAAACCAAAAATACAAAATCAAAATGGAGGCTATGTTAGATTGTCTTTTGATAATATTAAAATAGATAATACCGTTGATATTTTTTATAATTTTATAAATGACATTGATGTCTATCTAGAACATGAACTTTTAAAAACAAAGATTATGAATAATAAAAATATTAAATATTTTCAAAAAACAATTAAACAAACTGACGGATTCTCCGATTATTTTAATTTAAATTTTAATCTTAATGAAACCAAAGTTTATGATTCTCAATTAAATCCTTTAAATATTAATGATGTAGAAGGTAATTTCTATGCTCATTTTATAATAGAGTTAACTGGTATTTATTTTAATAAACAAACAAAGAAAATGAGAGTTATATGGAATCTAGTTCAATTTAAATTAGATAAAATAAAAAATATTATTGATGAATGTTTGTTTCTAGATGAAGAACAATCCCCCTTATCAAAAAATAAAAGAATAACACTAGATTCTCATGTTTCGATTATAAAACCTGTTTTATTAATGAAAGATAATGAAACATTGTCTAAATTTTATAAAATGTTATCGATAGGTATTCCAAAACCTGCTGTCCAACATAAAATGTCATTGATGAATGTTGATACTAGATTTCTAGATTACGAACATGATTTTAACATCTATGATTTACCAAATGATTTAAAAATTATTTTAATTCCTGAAACCAATTCAACACCTGATTCTAGTTATAGTTCTAGTAATGAAATAGTCCCAAAAAAAGAAGACAAAACAATATCCTCAATTAGTTCTTTATTTTCTTCAGTAAATCAATTTAACAAAACAAAATTAAAAAAGGTATCAGAAGAAGATAGAACGTCTAAAATTAAGAGTCAATTATCTTTAATGAAAAAAACAATGACAGTTCCTACATTAGAAGAAATCCAGGAAGCTAGGAAAAAATTATTGGAAAAGAAAGAAAGGAAAACTAATAAAAATAAATAATAAAATAAACAAAATTAATAATAAAATAAACAAAATTAATAATTTTGATTTCTAGGAGTGGCTTTTTCAACATTGGGAAATGTATAACCAATGGCTTTTCTAGGTATATTAATTAATGCTGCTTCATTTTCTTCATTAGTTGAATAAGTAACAAAAACCATTCCTGTAAATGCTCTTGTTTTCTTGTTTTTCATAAAAAATATGTTAATAATTTTACCAAATTGATTAAGATAGTCTTTAATTTCATTTTCACCGAGATTAAAATCAAATTCGGATACTTTTAAACCTTGTAGACCTTCACGATATTTCTTTTCTTCTAAATATTTATTTTGTTTCTCCTGTTCTAGTTGTTCTTGTTTAATTTTTTCTTCAGCATCTCTTTGAATTGCTATAATAGGACATTTAATAGACCAATGTTCGGAACTACCACAATGTCTACATCCAATTAATTTCTTTTTAATAGATTTAGTATTTTCATTTTCCACTTCAGTGATTATTTGTTCTGGTTTATCAAGTTCCACCTTAATTGCTTTATTTTCTTCTTTATTTTCTTCTTTCTTTTCTTCTTTCTTTTCTTCTTTATTTTCAATGTTAATATGTATTGGTTCAACTACTCTATTTTCTTTAATTGAAGGGTCTTCAAAGTAATATTTTTGGTTAATTATATGACCATCCGCTGTTTTTCGAGGACCATTATTTTTTTTAAGAAATTTTTTAATTTCTGGATTAATTTCAATTTCGACCTCTTCACCAAAATATGTAATTTTTTCATTACTAATAGCACCAAATTTTTCCCATTTTAAACGGTCTCTTACTTTTTCTGCTATATTTGAAGGATAAGATTTCACAAAAAAAGTATTAGTTAATCTTTTCATTGTAACAGTTTCATTGCCTTCTATATCTATTCTAGTTTCTTTTACATATCTTATTTCAACTTTTGTATTTAAATCAGAATAATAATAAAAACTTTTCATTTCATTATCGTCCGGTGTTAAATCGGATAATGCATTTTCATTTTGAAGTTTAATTAAGCTTTCAATTTCTTTATTTAATTCTTTCGTCAAATCTTTATTCGACATTATAAAATTATTGATATTGCAATGGAATAATTATATAACATACATGAATTTCTTTTTATACTTTTTCGCTAATTATAATTATCTCCCAGTTAAAATTTGTTTAAGGAAAAGCCGATTTTTAATTATTTAATAAAATTACCAAACAAAATGAGAATTATTAATGAAATTGAATTAGATTTCGAGGATGTTTTGATTATGCCTAAACGTTCAACATTAAAATCCCGTAGTCAGGTAGAATTAGAAAGAACTTTTGACTTTGTTAATAGTGGTCAAAAATGGACTGGTGTCCCCATCATGGTTGCAAATATGGATACTACAGGAACTTTTGAAATGGCTAAAGCACTTTTTCAATATAAAATTATAACATGTATCCATAAACATTACACACTTGAACAATGGAAAGATTTCTTAACATCACTAACTAATTCAGATTTCAATTATTTTACGGTATCAATTGGAATTACTGATAATGATATTGAACTATTAAATAACATAATTAAAATTGATAATAGAATTAGATTTATTTGTGTTGATGTAGCTAACGGTTACACCGAGAATTTCATTGAAAAAGTTAAAATTATTCGTGCGTCACATCCCTCAAAAATTATTATTGCTGGTAATATTGTTTCGGCTGAAATGACTGAGGAATTAATCCTTGCAGGTGTTGATATATGTAAGTGTGGTATTGGCGGCGGTTCGGTCTGCACTACACGTATTAAGACCGGAGTAGGCCGCCCACAATTATCAACTATTATTGAATGTGCGGATGCGGCACATGGTTTAAAGGGTTGTGTAGTCAGTGATGGTGGTTGTAAGAATTCCGGTGATATTGCCAAAGCTTTCGCTGCTGGAGCAGACTTTGTCATGCTTGGTGGTATGATGGCTGGTCATGAAGAATCCGCCGGTTCTTTGATTGAAGAAAATGGTGTAAAATACAAGGAATTCTATGGTATGAGTTCTGACACGGCTATGCTAAAACATCGCGGAGAAGTGGCAAAATACCGAGCTTCTGAAGGTAAAAGAGTTCTTATTAAATTTCGTGGACCAGTTGAGAATACCGTTAATGATATTCTAGGTGGTGTGCGCTCTACATGCACATATGTTGGAGCATCAAAGTTAAAAGAACTATCAAAGAGAACTACATTTATTAGAGTTAATAAGCAATCTAACGAAGTTTTTGGTAAAAACTAAGCTAATAATCTAATTTATATATTTTTTTATGAAAAATTAATATTAAATTTTTTCTTTTACTATAATAAATTAATAGTTATGACTGAATTAATAATACCTATATCACAAGATCAAGAACTATCAAAATTGGATTGTTTTATTGAGGATAAAACATGCGGTCAAGAATCAAAAACAAAGGGAGCGAAATTTTTGTTTAAATATTTAACAGATAATGGAAAAACTATAACTACCTCATTTAACAATATGGCTTCACCACCAAAATTAGTTACAGGAGAACAAATTTCTGATATTTATACAGCTCTTAGTGAACAAAAAGATATAATTAATGGGCAACTTGATGCTGGCATAAACATGGCATCATTAAAAGAATCATTAACAAATTTTGATAAAATATTGGAAAGAATTTATAAAGAAATAATTAAAGATAATCAACACTCTTTTTTCTATACAGAAAGTCCAGAAAATTTTAAAAAATATGTTTTTAAGGGAGAACATAGGTTATGGGCTGAATTTATTCCAACTATTTTAACAGATATATTTCGAACATGTATAATGATAGTTAATGAAAAACAACCGTGTCAAAGATTATATCCTTTTATCGATTCTAATCAACAAAATCAAAATAATGTTAGAAATACTCGAGAAAGAAGTTTAGAAATTAACAAATCATTACAAGCAGTTTTACCCGAAATAAAATCTCCTTCACAATATGACAATACACAACCATTAACTGAAACCATGAAAAACTTTTTACGTCATGCAGCAAAGATTTTTAATTTTGCGATTGAAACTTTTTTTGATGAAACCCAAACAAGAATAAATGATACATTTTTGATTATTGATGATAAAAATGATGAAGATTTAAAATTTTTGGCTGAATTTTTATTTACACATGAACTACCTTGTGAAATAGATGATAATGATAAAATAACATATCGATTTAATTCAGAAGGCATGAATTCTGAAAATATGAACTTTAAAAAACAAAGAGGGCATCTTTTTCTATATGTTATCAAATTACTTCGTTTATTACAACAACTATTACTTTCTTCTATAAATCCTCTTAATCTATTAATGTTTTATTTAGGATATATGCATCAATTAAAATATCAATTTGGTATATCTAGTAAAGAGTTAAAATATTTCTATGATAAAAAAACAAAAAAAATATATTGTATTCAACAACAAAACATACAGTTTGTGGAACACATGGAATATGGAATATCACTTCCACTTAGTTATCTAGTTCTTCAACAATCATTAGATATTTCAAATGATTTAGAAATTAAATTTCCATTATATTTTGACCTTCTCTCAAATAATGATAGTTTTTTTCAATCTTTAGGTGCTTTCTTAAAAACACCATCTTTTGATAAAATTCAATCTTTATTAGGAGGTAAAGGTGTATCATCTGGTCTATCTGTAAATGATTTAAATTCTTCTTCATCAAATACTTCTTCATCAAATACTTCTTCCGCAAAGCTTATTAAGAGTGACAATCAAGCAATATCAGATTTATTATTTAATAATGAATTCCATGAGAAATTATTTAATTTATCTAATTTATTTTATAATAACAGCCGCATAATAACAAATTATAATCAACAAATACAAGCTGTTATTGCGTCTGATGCAGAAACAGGTATAGATAAACAAATAGGAAAAAGAGCAGATACTCAGAATATAGATTTAGCTTTTCATACCTGTTTAACTTATTCATATGACATTCAAATAAAAACTCAAGAAAATCATAGAAAAACTTTTTTTGATTTAATTCGTTCATTAATGAAACATTTGTCAAATCCAGAAACAAATAAAGCATTCGATTTTGTTTTAGTTGTTGACATAGAAAGTGTAGATTTATTTTTACAAACTTTTTATAGAAGATTAACTTCTCCATTAGAGATGGAAAATACATACGTAATATCATTTGTTCGTCAAATGACAGGTTCTTATTCAATATATTTAGGTAATAATGACGAAAGTTTAATTTCGATGTTATTAAATGAAATTTTAAATGAGAATAATGGTGAATTTTCTGATTTTATAGAAAAGTTAAACAAAAATAATTTATTTATTGTGGTTACAAATGTAAATATAAATTTTGTTCAAGTTCCCCGTAAAACTGAAGAATATAATAAAGTAGGTGAAACTAAATTTTTATTAACTAGATTTTCTCAATCTGTTCCATATGTTAAATCTGTGATTGAAGAATCTTTTCAAATGAATAATATGGTTACTATATTAGTTCAAAATTGTCAAAATAAAGAAACATATAATGAAAGAATTAATTTCTTTGCTAAATTATTATGCATTCATTTTTTAAAATCAAAAGATATATATAAAGAAGCTTGTCTTAATTGGTTTTATCAAGCATGTTTATTTTTGGGTTTATTTATGATACAAAACCCAGATTATTTCCCTCAATTTGAATGGGAAAGATATATTCCAGGAAATAGAACAGGAGAACAAAAATTAATACAAAGAATAAGGACATCATTTGAAGACCATAAAACTGAATTGTATAAGTGTATTCCATCAATATTACATCCATCAAATCAGGGGAGTTTTGATGGATTTAAAGAAAGATATGTTAATAATTTCGCATCTAAAAGTTTAGTAGATTTTATTAGAGGTCGACAAACTGCACAAAGGGGGTTTATGTCTGGGTTTAGACGTGGTGGTGGAAGAAAAACTAAAAAATCTACAAAACTTAATAAACCTACAAAACATATTCAATCCAATAAATCTATCAAAAAAATGATGAAAAAAATTAATAAAAATCAATCTAGAAAACGTTCCAATATTTATAGTAATAATAAATCTAAAAAATTAAAACCAAAGAAAAATAAAAAAAATTAAAATATAGATTAGTAATGATATGTAATTCTAGATATACGAGAGTCGTAAATTAAATCTTTCAAAATATTTGAAACCATATCCCTAGGTGATATAAAATCTATTATCATCATTACTATTTCCGAAGGACATCTATACTGTTTCCATAATAAAGGATAAAGAAAACCTAAATACTCATCTAAATTTAAAATTTTTGATTTTTCTTCAATACATTTATAACAATATTTGTTTATAAAATATATCGGATATTGAGGTGAACTATCTCCAATATAATGATAACAATCAGGCATTTTATCTAATATCTCTCGACATAAATTTTGAAAGGATGAAATAGAATCATAAAACCAGAAATTTGTTCCGTAAATACATGATGTATTATATTGAATGTCATATTCAGCAGCATATTCAAAATCATCATATTCAAAATCATAATTATTCATATAATATCTATTTAATGGTTCAATATTCGATAGAAAAAATAAATATCTAAGAATTTTAAATTTTTCAGAATAATTATTGCATTTGAATAAAATCTTATATTCACATTGACGATATGGTTCTAATATCTGAAAAATAAATTGTTGATTTTTATTGTCAGAATATAAATCTTTTGGTTCATAATAAAAGTCTAAATCTTCATTATCAAATAAACTTCTGTTTATTCGTAATAATGAATCAAATTGAGGCATAGTAGTATAATTTATCATTTTCACCTATTGTTAGATTATAAATATCAATTTTAGTTTTATATTGCATTTCAAAATTTAAAAATATTTCTTTTTGAATTCGTCCACTGTCATAATTGGAATTTTCAGTTTTCTAGCTTTATCTAATTTACTACTTTCTTCTGAAGTATCTTTAGCTAAAAGAACAGTAGTTTTACTTGTTAAAGTATCTGCCACTTCACCACCTTTGCTTTCAATTTCCGATTTTAAGTCCTTATCACGAAATCCAGTCATAACAATAATTTGACCAGTTAAACCACCCGAAGACGTTGTTTTATTTTTAGCAGATTGTTGTCCTGGTTTTTCATATTTCATTCCGGTTTCTTCTAACCATTTTTTAAATTTAGGCAATCCTTTTAAGAAAACATCAGCCGTTTTCTCTTCAAATCCATCAACTTTGATAATATCAGATTTTGTTATGTTTTTGGTCATAATATCCGGATAAACATCGATTAAAAATTTAGCTTTTCTTTCACCTAGACCTAAACCAAAAACACCGCTCGCTGACATTAATTTTTCCAGAGGATGTTCAGAATCTCTAACCTTATGTAATACAGCAAGTTGTTTAGTTGCTAAACGTTCTTTGGTATTAGGTAATTCTAGAAGTTCATCTTCTGTAATATTTAAAATATCATGAATAGTTGTAAAACCAGCATCGAAATATCTTTTAACGGTAGAACTACTAATCCCTTCAGCTTCTAGCGAAGTCATGAAGTATAAAATCTTCTTGATTTCAATGCTATCTGTTTTACTTTCAGAGACATTTTCTTCATCAATGTAAATATCATAACCTCCAGGATGCCATTTGTATTTAATATCCTTAGGCATTTCGGCTCCTAAGGGGGCCTCCTTAACTACCGATTCGATATAAGGAATTACATCACCACTGCGAATGATATTTACAACTGCACCTGGACCTAGCTTATTATCTTTAATAAATTTAGCATTAAAAGCTGTCGCTTTTTGAATGGTAATTAAACCAATTTTGAGTGGCTTCATCTTAATTCTAGGAATAATTTTACCATGGCGTGAAATCTCCCATAAAATCTCTTCGACTTCACCAACACCCCGTTGTTCATCTAAGTCCATTTTAAAAGCTCGACTATAATCAGGATTTCCAGTTGTATTACGTTCTTGTGGTTTATCTTGGGTAACAATTAAACCATCAATTTCATATTTACTTTCTTTCTTCCATTCACTTAACATGGTCATCATAGTCTCTTCATCTAGAGCCTTCTTTTTAAGAACTTCATTTCTAGGTGTATGAAACCCCATTTCAGCAATCATTTCAAATTGTTGACTAGGTTTAAGACCAGAAGGTTCAATAATTTCATACATAACGATTTCTAAATCCTTTAATTCTTCAGGGTCAGCGTATTTAGAATTCATTAAACCAGCAACCATTGAACGTGGGTCAGTTTTAGTTTCTTTATATTTTGAATCAAATTTAGCTTTAGAAATAATTAATTCACCACGAATGGCTAATTCATTTTTAACTACAGAAGGAGTTTTAATTTTAATATGTTTTAAAAGAGATGAAACATCTTGTCCAACACTACCATCACCACGGCTATAAAGCTTGATGTTAATATCATTATCGGTTGGTTTCTTGGTAAAAACTAATAAACATGACATCCCGTCGAGTTTTTCGGAGATAAGATAAAAACCAGGATATTTAGCAGACCATTTTTCAACTTGTTCTTTACCAGGTTTAATCTTATCCATACTACCCATCCAATAAGGTAATTTAACTTTTTCTTTTTCAACAACTTTTTCTTCACTCCCATCTTCGTTAACACCTTCGCGAATTTCAGACCAATATTTATTTTTAGGAGCTCTTTTTTTCAGACCTTCTTCTATTTTATCATAAGTAGAATCACTCACCAGAGGTTTATCTGTTTTGTAATAGTAATAGTTAGCTAACTTTAAGAAAGAAATCCCAGTAGCAATGGTTGTTTCAGTAACAAATTTTGAAGGATTGGCTTTAATCTCTTCAATATCAAATTTCTTTAATTCTTTAGTAGGATTAAATTTGCTAGACATAAAGATTGTTGATTATAGATTTAGATTATAATATTTATTATTTTGTTATATTTTTAATCAATTTTTTAAATTATTTTTAGACAATCTTTATTTCTATTTTTTCTTTTTCTATTTTTATTTTAGTCTAATTTCATTATTGCTATATCTGGTCTATTTTCAATTATTTCAAATCCAAATTTATTATAAAAATGTTCTAAAGGATGTTTGCACCATAAATATAAAGGTCTAATCGATACATGTTCTAGATACCAACTTATCATTTTGTTTGCGATTCCTTGTTTTCTATATTCTTTAACTACATAAACATATGATAACCATGGTGTCAGTGTTGTTTTTTCGCCTAAATCATTCGGCGTTACAGCTATCGAAGAAACTAATTTTTTATTTCCATTTTGATATGATATGCCAATGTAATATATGATTTCACTGGTAAATTGGTATTCTGAAAAATCATTTATGTTAAATTCTTTTTTTAATGATTCTGACCATTCATCCCAAAATAATTGACGTAATTCGGTAGCATATTCGGGATGATTATCTAAATTATCAAAAATAATATTGTCTAGCATTGGTATTTTATTTAATATCATAAAATTTTAACTGATTTTTTACTCAATCTGATAAAATAGCATTTGTCATTCTAGCATAAAAAATAAAGTCAAAAATTGAAATTGGTAATAATTTTAACCATTTATTAACTTTCTAATTAAATCGTTAAATGACTGAAAAAACTAGCACTAATTCAATTGTAAAAAATGAAAAAAATGATGAAGGGTGTCCTACACCAATTTCATACCCATGTGCGTGGACATCTTCAGCTATCAGTATAGGTTGTGAAGGCTGTGATCAATGGGAAAAACATCATGGAACTGATTGTGGTGAAATGATGTTTTGTTCTCTCCCATGCACTTTTATCCTAGATACAGTATGTCTTTTTGTAACCATACCCAAATGGATTTATCAAAAGACTTGTTCGAAATAATTGCGTATTGTGTAAACTTTTTTTATTCATTTTTCATCCATTTTTCATTTATTTTCAGTCATTATTTTTATTTAGACATCCAGCATAATTGTATAAATTGATGAATATTTCTGGTGTTCTAGTATCAATCATTTTTTCATATAAAGGTCCTCCTTCAATTCGACTAGCATCGAATAATATTTGAATTTCTTCAATTGTTAAAGAATCTAATAAAGGACATATATCATTAACAAAATCATAAAAGACGATATCATAATCTGCTTTTAGTATTTTGGTTTCAACAATTCGACATAATTCCAGTAATTTTACAAATTTATCATTTTTTATACATTTATAATCAAATAAAATTACATTAATCATGTTTCTCCATAAATAGGCTAGAGATTTATCTTTTGGTATAAAATCTTTAATTACTTTATATTGTTGATATTCGGATGTAGTAAAAATAGGTTCGTTAGTTTGTTTGTCATTTGATACGAACCTTTGTGTTTTAATGGTATGATATTTAATATAAATTTCACTAAATTTGAAAGTTGGTATTGTCATAGTGTTGATTTGTTTAATTATATGCTATTACAATAATCTAGTTTATATTTTTTAGGTTTACAAAAATAAAAGATGGCTAGTATGTATCTAGAATTATATATTTTATAATTTATCCATTTTGATATTAGAATTTTATAAAAAGGATATTCTAGATACATGTTTATTGTTTTTCTAAAAAGTATAAAAAATTAAATGAATAAAAATTGAATTTTTTATCTCATAACGAAATATATAAAAATCTAATTTAACAAATTTCAACACTAATTAATTAAAGTAAAAAATGTCCGATATTGAAGAATCTAAGACTGAATTAACTAAAAAGACTGAATTAGACCTACTTTTGTCCGAATATTCACCAAATTTAGAAAATGAATATCTATTACAAGAAGTTGAAAATCGATTTACTCTTTTTCCTATTAAAATCCCCAAAGCTTATGAAATGTATAAAAAAGCCGTCGCTACCTTATGGGTTGTTGAAGACGTCCCTCTAGGGAATGACATATCTGATTGGGAAAACAAACTTAATGATAATGAACGTAATTTCATCAAAAATGTTCTAGCTTTCTTTGCTGGTAGTGATGGTATTGTCCTAGAAAATCTAGCTGAACGTTTCATGAAAGACATTCAACACCCCGAAATTCGTGCTTTTTATGGTTTCCAAATCGCCATTGAAAATATTCACAGTGAAATGTATAGTCTTTTAATTGACACTTATATTAAAGATGCTGATGAGAAACATCGACTATTCAATGCTATTACTACCATTCCATGTGTAAGCAAAAAAGCGAAATGGGCACAAAAATGGATTCACGATAAGAAAGCATCATTCCCTATTCGTCTAATTGCTTTTGCCATAGTTGAAGGTATCTTTTTCTCAGGGTCTTTCTGTGCAATTTACTGGTTGAAAAAACGTAACTTAATGCATGGTCTTACACTCAGCAACGAATGGATTAGCAGTGATGAAGGTCTTCATACTGATTTTGCTATTATGCTTTCTCACATGATTAGTGACGAAAATGCTGTCCCAGAGGAAATTGTTCATGCAATGGTTAAAGAAGCTGTTGAGATTGAGCTTGAATTTATTATTGATTCCATTCCCTGTGCAATGATTGGGATGAACTCCAAATTAATGAGTCAATATATTAAATATGTTGCTGATGTTCTAGTTTCTCAATTAGGTTACGAAACAATTTATAAATCAACTAATCCTTTTGAATTTATGGAATTAATGTCACTTGAAGGAAAGACTAACTTCTTTGAAGCTAAAAATTCTTCATACAATAAGGCAAATGCTTCAACATCTTTACGTAAAGATGATAAAACTGGTTCAAATGATGAAAATAAAAATAATGCAAATGGTGGATTTACCTTTAATGCTGATTTTTAATTAGAAGATTTTATTATTTTCTTTCTTTTTATATAAAATATCAAACATTACAAATGTCGGATAATTCCAAAACTCCTTTAGTTTTCGCTACCGTTGTTAATGGTATGCTCATCCTTCTTGCTTTAGTTATGCTTCTTGCTAATTGGTCATGTGTTATGAAATTAGATATCTATCAGGGTCTTGTTCTAGTTCTTCTTTTTGCCGGTTTATTCGGTTTACATGGTCTTCTTCACACCGCTCTTGGGACCGTTTACGGAACAAGTCAAATAATGATTCCTCGTGTAGGAAGATTTCCCTTCTAAACCAAAAACAATACTAACCTTTTTGCTTTTTGATTTTAATTGATTTATGATGAATTCCTCAAGATTTATGATTGAATTCGTGTATATTTTTCAGTTTCTGATTATTTTGTTAGAATTCTTCCGAGGAGTTCGAGAAATAAAAAAGATTAGCTAAGATTACATACACTTTTTTGAAAAAGTGTTACCAAAAACACTAATAAAATAGTCATACAAATTATGTAAATTTTAGCTAAGAGATTTTAAGATATTTATATTTTTTGGTAACGCTGTGTATCTAGAATATCAACTAAACTTAACAATTCTAGTTACACAAACTTTGTTAAGATTAGTTCTATTTCTAGATATACAAATATAATCTTTTTATATAATTTAATTTTTTTGGTAACCCTTTTTTAGAAAAAAAGGGTTTGTAAAAGAATATAACTCATGATTATTAATTATTTAATAAATCATAACCAAAAGAATGTATCTTAGAGTATTTAACCAAATTAAAAAAATTATTCCTAAAATTTCCGAAACCGAGCTTATTGCTCTTAGGTCTGGAGGAGTAAGTATAGATAGAGATATATTTAGTGGAAAAATTAATTATAATAAATTAAAAAAAGACAATGCACTTGTTACATGCAATCAATTAGAAAAAGATATGTTAGATAAAACCAAATATATTTTAAAAAAATATGGTGAAAAACCAATATATCCGTCAAATAATATAAATAATGTAATCGAAGATTTAGGAAATATGGGGTTTTTTGGGATGATAATTGATAAAAAATATGAAGGAAATAAATTACCTATCTCCACACAAACTAAGATTCTCACAATGATGGCTTCATATAATCCTTCAATTGCAGTTGTTACAATGGTTCCAAATTCTTTAGGACCAGGTGAATTATTACAACATTATGGAACAGAAAAACAAAAAAATGATTATTTACCAAAACTAGCAAATGGTAAATTAATACCATGTTTTGGATTAACTGGTCCTAATAATGGTAGTGACGCAACCGGAAATATAGATATTGGTATTGTTAAACAAATTAATAATAATAGATATATTGAAATTGAACTAAATAAAAGATATATAACCCTTGCACCAATTGCAGATTTAGTTGGTATTGCATTTAATCTAAAAGACCCAGATAATTTATTAAAGGAAGGCAAAACTGGAATATCTTTAGCTTTAATTGATAAAAATCATCCGGGATTAATTAAAAATACTTATCATAACCCAAATAATGCCGGTTTTCCAAATGGAACATTAAAAGGAAAAATTCAAATAGATTTAGACCAAATAATCGGTGGTGAAAAAATGGCAGGTAATGGTTGGGTCATGTTAATGGAATGTTTAGCAGTTGGTAGAGGTGTAAGTCTACCAGCTAGTGCTAATGGAACAGCAAAAGCAATAACATATGCTATGTTAAATTATATTCAACATAGAGAACAATTCAAAATGCCAATCGGAAACATGCAAGGAGTTCGTGAAAAATTTATGGAGATGTTTTATAATACATGGGTTATTCAATCTTCAGTTGCTTTTACATCTCATATATTAGATAGTGGTGCAGTTCCCTCTGTATTAACTGCCATTATGAAACAACAAACAACCGAAAGAGCACGCAAAGTATTGTTAAATGGAATGGATATATATGCGGGAAGCGCAATTTGTATCGGTCCAAATAATTTTTTTACTAAATTTTATAATTCTAGTCCAATTGGTATAACAGTTGAAGGGTCAAACACATTAACTAGAAGCTTAATCATTTTTGGTCAAGGACTCAATAAAAGCCATCCATATATTTATAATATATTTGATTCGATACAGACTAATGACCTAAATCAATTTAAAAAAGAATTCAATAGCATGTTCATATTTTGCACCAAAATATATATATCAAGTATATTACCTAGTAATAATCGATTGGACCATTTAATTAAAAAATATGCTAATTTGTCAAATTTTATTGCTTTACTTGGAGGAAAAATAAAATCGGAACAAATGATATCTGGGCATATGGCAGACATTTTATCTAATATTTATCTTGCACAAAGTGTTATTTGGTATCATAACAATAATGAAAATCTTCCAACCGAAATTAAAGATTATTGCATTGATAAATTATGTTCTGAAGCAGAAATGAAACTTAACTTAGTAATTAATAATCATCCAAATAAATATGTAAAAATATTACTTAAACCAACAAAATACAGTGTTACGTATGATAATTTTAGAAATGAAAATATAATATATAATACAATTATTAGAGATGAAAATACAATTAAATTGTTGAAAGAAGATGTTTTTTATGAAAATAATGTTATCGAAGACCTACAACATTTGTCAAAATTAAATAAAAATAGCGATTTATATAAATCTTTATATAATAAAATTATAAATGTTGGTGAATATAATAAATAAAATAAATAATAATTTTCATTAATATTTTCCATTTTATTCATATTTTTTGTTATTTTATTTTTTGAAAAAATTGATTTTAGTTTATGAATTTTATAATACCAATTCTAGCTACATGGATGACTTAACTACTTTTTGGCTTTCACACAAAGAACTTTGGTTCAATAGCACACCAGAAACTGATAAATTTGTTATACAAAACACACAAAAATTATTTAATAATCCTCTTTTAGTTAAACAATTATCAAAACTTGGACAAATTATATTTCATGACCAAATAATCAGACATTATGTTCGATTTAATAAAGAAGATGATATAGAATTACCATACAATCACATCGAACAAATAATCCTTAATGAAAGTAACATTCTAGCTATTAAATTAACTAATCAAATGCTAGAAGACAGAGAAATTGATTCTTTAACTCCGATTGAAAAATGTTTTTGCATTATGCCTTTAAGACATTCAAAACATGAAACAAATCGAATTAAAGCTATTCAATTGATTGAATCATATCTAGAACAAGACCCAAATAACTCACAATATCTTCGATTTTATCAAGCATCACTAGAACGAGTTCGTAACCCAATTTTAACCATTCGAAAAGAAGAGTTTCCACAACATCTTATTTGTTCTAGTTCAACTTTTCAAAATAATCATGACATGATTAAATATTCGTCTATTAACTTTAATCACCCAGAAATAAAAGAAGAACTCAAGGATTTTATTAAAGGATTCCATGAGGCTATTCCAGATAAAGCATCCGAAATTACAGTTTCTATTTCAGGTGGTTCTGATTCAATGTTATGTTTATTTATGGCATCTAAATTGGGATACGAAACAAAAGCATTGATGATTGATTATTGTAATCGTCAAGAACATGATGAAGAAGTCATTCTAGTATCATGGTTTTGTCAACAACTTGGAGTTGAATTATATGTTCGTTCGATTAAAGAGCTCAAAAGAGAAAGAGATGGAACTCGTGAATTCTATGAAACAGTAACTAGAAATATTCGATTTAATTCTTATAAGTTCTTGAAGTTACCTGTTATTCTAGGTCATAATAAAGATGATTGTTTTGAAAATTGTATTACTAATATTATGACCCTACGGTCAAAAGACAATTTATTCGGCATGCTGCCCATATCTGACCAATATGGTGTATCCATCAGACGACCAGTATTAGATATACCGAAGTCACGCATTGTAATGCTATGTAACCGGTTTAATATACCATACCTTCTGGATTCTACACCAAAATGGTCACGTCGTGGGCGAATTCGCGACATCGTCGTCCCAGCTCTTAATGAATTTGATGACAATCTAATTCCTAGAATTATGCAATTTTGTAAAGAAACTTCTGAATCAATTCAAGATTATCAAACACTGCTTGAAAATTTTCAGATTACACAATCAGAATATATAACTAGAACTAAAAAACAAAAACAAGTTGGGTTTAATATGCCTTTCAATAATACTAATAGAAAGTTAATTACTAATATTAGCTTTTGGCAAGGTATGATTACTCGAGTTATTACTTTAATTAAATCAGAAAATCCAGATATAACACCTATTCGAATTGCAACTATAACTAGTATGGTAGCAAATATTGAAAAAGAACTCAATAATGAAAATAATACCAAGGAAATACAAGTTAGTCTTTCACCTCAAATTCGAGCTTTCATTAATCAAGCTAGAACATTTATTAACTTTCGAATTATGTAATCTAGATTTTGATGTCATATTTTTTTTATAAAACTATTATAAAAAATTATTATAAAGATATATAAAATAAAATATACAAAATATCATATTCTAGATGTTAAGTATCTCTCACACTGAATCGTGGTTTAATATACCACCTTCACCATTAAAAAACCCTTTACCAATTACACTCAGTGATTATATATCATCTTTAATGACCAAAAATAAAATTAAATCAACTGATAAAAGAAAGGCTTTCATTGTTCCTCATGCTGGAATAGCTTTTTCAGGTCAAGTCAGTGCTTTGATGTATAATCATCTTCTATCTAATATAAATAATTCTAAAACAAAAAATATAAATCTTGTCATTCTAGCTGCTAATCATCATGTAAACTCTGACACTTTAATTTTACCTTCTTTTAGTTCCGTTGAACTAACAACTAGAACACCCTTTTTGGTAAATGTTGATATGATACAAGATTTATATAAAACTGGTTCTAATATTTCTACAACAAATCAGTTTTTCAAAAATGAACATAGCTTTTATAATCAACTACCATTTCTAGATTATATAAGAAACCAAATAAAAAAAGAAAAAAAAGAGATGAAATTATTACCAATTATTGTGGGAACAACAAAGGTATCACCACAACTAGAACAAGCACTTCTAGGAATAATAAATAGACCATCGACATTCGTAATTATTAGTTCGGATTTTAATCATCTTGGACCTAGATTTAGTTCTTTATTACCTTCTAGTATTGGATTCAAAAAAAGAGATTTAGATGGTCTTGAACTTTTATTACAACAAAATGAAAAGGCAGAAAAAGAGTTAAGTAGTGATAAATACAGTATTTGTGGCTATAAAGCTCTTTTGCTTTATTTTAGATTAAAAAATGTAAAAAAAAACAATCTAAATATTCTTATCCGTAGAACCAGTTTTGATTCAGAAAAAGAAAATGATAAAATGAATAAAATGGGATGGAAAGACCAAGATGGTGTTGTTTCATATCTAGGAATCCTAATCAAATAAATTTGTATTGAGGATGGGTTACATGAACAACCTTGATATCATCTAGTTCTTTAATATCATCCGAAGAAATAACAAAATCTAGGTTAATATCTTCTAGCAAATGTTCTTTCTTACTAGAACGGGGGATTACATGATAGTCATTTTGTAGAGCCCATTTCAACATTATTTGTGCAGGAGTTTTACCATATTTAACCGAAATTTTAGTAATCGTCGGGTCATTAAATTTTTCACCTTTAGTCAAAGAAGAATGAGCTGATACTAAAATATCATTCTGGCGCATATAATCAATTACGTTTTGACGTTTCAGAAAAGGAGAAATCTCAATCTGATTTGTAAAAATAGGAGTAGTTGAAAATTGTTTAATCATTTCCATATGATGAATATCAAAATTACTAACACCAATATTACGAAAAATACCTTGTTTGTGAAACTGTTCCATAATATCCCAACATTTAATGATATGTTCATCCTTGGGACAATGAATCAAAAAGAGGTCCAAATATCGAGTATTCAAATCAGCTAGTGTTTTATTAATAGAAGCAATAATTTCATCCTGACTATTAACTAGAATCTTAGGGTTCATTTTAGATGTTAACCATAATTTATGACGGTCAATTTGATTCCTTTGCAAATATTCCCCAATCATACTTTCATTTTTATATAAAGAAGCAGTGTCAATTGAAAAATAACCATTCATTAAAGCATATTCTAGTGCTTCGGATGTCTTTTCATTTAAACGATAAGTTCCAAAATTAATATGAGGATATTCCATTTATAGATTCGAATTTTGTAATCTTTGTTATTCTAGATATAGTATAATCTTAAAATCAATTTTTCATTATTTTATTATTTCTTCTTTTACTAATTTATATACCTAGAAAATATACCTAGAACATACATCTAGAAAATAAACCTAATTAACATGAACATTGATGTCAGCTTTCTTTTGTCTAGGAAAATAAGCAACAGGACGTAAAATAACAAAGGAACATGTTAAATCTTTATCAACTTTCATTACAGCTCCAGAATTACCATATTCTCCACAATAATTAGGTGCCGAAAAAACCGTAACTAGTTTATGTCCAAAAGAAAATTCATAACCATCAACTACTTGATGAGCTCTACAAATCAAATCTAGGTTATTCTTGACCATAAATTTAGTTATTGCTGATTGATTAAAAGTAAAAGAAGCTCCTCGGTCATTATTTTCCCATTCACTTTGATGATTTCCTGGGTCAGACCACATTAAATCACATAACAATCCAGTATCTGGAATCTTAGTCCCTTTTTTAATTGTATTAATTTCTCTAATATCTGTGAGTTTAGGAGAAATACCACCATGAACACAAAATATTTTCTTATCTATAATAGCTGCTAGAGGTAAAAGGGTAAATACTTTATTACATGCTTTCCAAACCAATAAATTTGCTTTCTTTTGACATTCTTCATAAAATCCATACATCATGTTAATTGTATGACATTCGTGATTTCCTCTAGTTAAATAAATATGATTTGGGTATTTTATTTTTAAAATAAACAAAAGAGTTATTACTTCGATGCTACAATTACCTCGGTCGACATAGTCACCTAGAAATAGTATTTTACTTGCCGGAGGATAGCCAATATTTCGAAAAATTTTCAATAAATCATCGAATTGTCCATGAATATCTCCGCAAATAAATATGGGTCCAGACAATTCTAGCAATTGCGGTTCGGTCTGAAATATCATAGAAACGCGCTGAAATATATCAAATAATAATTGATTATTGATTACATTCGATTCTTTGGCTATTAATCGGCGTACTGTTTCTAAATAATTAAAATCCATTTCTGAGTGTGTTCTAGTCATTCTAGGTGTTGAATCATCTACAGATTCAATACGAGAGGAAGCACTTTTAGGTCTTGAATTTGAATTCTTTGGTTGATTATCTAATAAAAAAGGGATATTCATACTGTCATCTTTTCTTTTTATTAATTCACTAATCGTAGGACTAGATTTTATACCTTGTTTTCTATTTGACATTTATTTTAAGTATTATGGGTATTACTTATATCAATAGTAATTTAATATTTATGAAAGATAATCAAATAATTTACATTAGATATATAAATTAAAAATAAACTTTTTTCTCTTAAGAAAATTAAAAATAGAAATGACATCCTTTAAAATCCCAAAGATTAATATTGGTTGTAAAGATTGGTATGCTTTTTGTTTATTAATCGCATTCACAATCGCAATTTATTTCTTACTATTTTATCTTAAACCTTATTTCGAATCTTTTGAATCATCATTGGAAGGATTTGAGAATAAGGAAGAAAATGTATTAGGTAAATTAATTAATCCAAACAAAACAATTAATATGTTTATGTTTTATGCATATGATTGTCCTCATTCCCAGAAATTACTTCAAACACATTGGAAGGACTTACAGCAGAAATACGGAGACTCAATCGTATTTAATAAAATAGATTGTTATCATCCTGATACCAAACATTTACCCAAAGTCTTTAATATTAAAAAAACACCCGCTATTTTCATGATTAAAGAACCGATTGGTGCTAAAAATACCACTGATTCAGTAGATAAGATTGAATTCAAAGGTGAAAGAACAATGGAAAATATTGAAAAATTTATTTTAGACAATCTTTCTGATAAAAATGATACTGCTAAAACAAAAGAAGAATTTGAAGGTGAAGACCAAGAAGAAACAAAAGATACATCCACAACCACAACACCTCAACCAACTGAAGGAACCAATGACATTGATTTAAGTGATGTTTTTTTTACTAAAACTGAAAATATTGGTTCGAAAGATTATAAATATTGTATTAAATATGCTACTAGAACATCGGCTAATCAATGTCAACAAATTAATGAAAAAGAAAATCCTCAAATTAAAGCATGGCAAGGGGCATATACAATGATGAATCAATTTATTAAAGAAAATGGTAAATCATTAGAGGATAAAAAGAATCTAGCTTATAAGATTAAAAATCATTTATCAGATTGGCATCTATGTGATAAGACTATTTTAGATTCAGTTAAAAAAAATACGGAATCTGAACCAAATAATCAAGAGGATTTAGATTCTAATACAGCCATGCAATATGGATGTGGATTTATCTAAACAAACTTTTTTAGGAAAAAAGTTTTAACAAAAAAAATAAAAACAAAAAATAAAAAATTTAATAAGTTTGCTTTTACATTTTTTATTTTTAATTTGACTCATATGAAAGTAATTAAATTTCTAATCAAAAGTTAAAAAGTTAAAGGTTAAAAATGAATTTGTTCGAAGGATTTAATGGTGTTCAAAAAAAGAATGCTAGAATAATATTTATAATTTTATTATTATTAATAATTTTATTACAAATTAGATTACTTAAATAGTCGTGAAATATAGTAGTTTATGTTTTGATTTTTATTTATACACTTCATTTTGTAGGAAATGGATCCAATTTAAATCCTAACTTTTGTAAATGTTCATGACCTTCTTCTAGGGTTGGGTTAAAATAATCTGTTGCTTTTTTCATTCTGTCGGCAAAAGTAAATAGTTTTTCAGCTATTTGATAATAATATGGGTATCCTTGAGTTATATTTGATAATTCCGCTTTTAAGAATGATTTAGTTGGACGATAGTCATATTGTGATAACATTTCTTGATTAAGTCTAGTATTATCAAATTGTCTTAAATTTGATAAAGCCAAAACACCATTAATAACTCTATTTGGTATTGTTATTGTATAATCTTCCAAAACTTTGGTAATTGATGTAGCTTTAGTTTTAGATGATTCATCAACGCCATCAATTTTAGCAAGACTACTTAAAATATTCATTACAGTTAATTCCTCATAAGCCTTCTTAAAACCATCTATATTATTTTCTTGTGTAGGATCGATTAATATACCTGTAATGCTTCCCCTTTTGTTATTTTTTTGTTGTAAGTGTTCTAGTAATTTTAATAAACTAAGTAAAATTTGTTTATTAAAATATAAGTTTCTATCTACATCCAACATTGTAACTGTTCTCGCTTTAATTTGTTGTTCTAAATTCTGTATATGTCCAAATAATCCTAAAGAATTTTTTATGACTTCAGTCAATTTACTTTGTTCTATTTCAGGAAAATAAGTAACTGATGTAGAAACTTGTTGTTGAGAAATTGAATCTAATACAAGAGATGACGTATCTTGGTCTTTTAATACTATATCTTTAAAGCTATCTTTATCAGTTACCAATGCAATCCGTGATATACTTATTCTGTTTATTTGAGGATATTTCATATCCATAAATTTAGAATAATTTATTAAGGTTTCTGTATATGGAACCAATTTTTCTTGTAATGATAAATCTAGATTTGTCTCGGCAAATAAACGTTCAACCGACGATTTAATATCTTCAATGGCTGCAAAATCATTTGTTAAATAATGTAATAATTTAAATAAAATATTGTTAATTATTGTTTCATCATTTAAGGTATTATTATTTCTTATTGTTTTAGTATCTAGAGAAATTGACAATATTACATTGTATAATTCTTGATAAAAATCAACTAGATTAATGTAAGGGAAAGATTTCATGACTTCTTGTAAAAAGGCACTAATAGTTGTAATATCTTTTGTTTTTCCTAATTTATCATTAAATAATTTATAAAATGCTTCATAATTATCTGGTTTAATACCTAGAATTGTAGCTAACATTAATCCATGGTTATTCATATAAAATGTAAGACAACCATTTAAGAATTTAGATTTTAATTCAATATGTTTTTTGTATTCTTCTGGGTTTTGCTCAACAGATAAATTTTGTATACCATCTGCTATTGAACTTTTATCTAACAATGTAACTTCTTTCAATGTTGCAATATAAGCAATGACATCTGCCATAGTCTTACCGGTTGGTAGGTCAGTCCGTTTTAATTTTATTAATTCTATCTGTTTTTTTCTTCCCAAAATAATATTTTTTACGTAGTCAGAATATGCTGGTGCTGGTGCTGGTGCTGGTGCTGGTTCTTTATTTAAAAATTGTTGTTCGGCTATTCCTGATTCTACTAATGCATATGTAATATATCCCTCTTCAGGCACAGTTTTTGTAGGATTATTTTGATACATCATTTGACGTATTGATTGTAAAGTAATAATTCTTCTTACGTTTTCAACTGTCTTTTTATCAGCATCTGGTTTTAATCTATCCAAATAGTCAATAAATAATGGTGAAGTTATACCTCTTGCCTGTAAGTTATCAACAACATTACGGTAAGATACTCCAGCAATATCCTTAGTAATTTCTCTTTGTTTTTGTAATCTAGTAGCATTTGTGTTTGTATCTTTTGGTGTTATATTCTTGTCAGCATCATACGGAGGAATAGGTCGTTGTGTGGAAGATGGTTCTGCTGCTGGTTTTTTGGAACCAGATGAAGGAGCAGGGCCTAAACTATAAATTAATTCTTGTGCTTTACCAGTTTCGACGTAATACTTAGACATCTTATCCACAATAGATGTAGTTGCAAGACTTCCACCTGGTGCTGGCAATTCCATTTTAGTTTTTAATGCTTTTATTATAGCTATTATTTGTGAATTACTTGGTTGACCTGCGGGTGCTGTATTATTAAATGCATTATATGCATCTTGAGTGACTAATCCCTTAACACCATAATTAGTTATTACACGTAACATGTCTTGTGATATGTCTTGTGATTCTTGTTTCAAGGCATTTGGATCAGAACTTAACAACAAAGCCTGAATAATAAAGGCTAAATTATCATAACTGATATTAAAGTCTCTAGTGCCAACTTTATATCTAATTCTTTCACTAGCAATTTGTTGCATATATTTACCCTGTGTAAAGACCGATTCATATTCTGTTTGATAACCATCAGTTAATAATGTTTTAAGTGCAACATAATTCATAATATCATTAAGTTCCGTTCCAGTTAATTCTGCTCTTCTTAATGCTAAATCATCTAGAAGAGCTACAGTTCCTGCTGGTGCGACCCCTTGTTTTACATGTTGTCGTTTTTCTTCAATCAGTTTAGAAATTATGGTATCATTATTTGTTTCTTTAATTAAGGCTAATTCACCAAGTTGTTCAAGTGATAATTTTCGTAAATCAACTTCTTCTATTTGATTTATCTTTTCAGGTGTTAAGATTTTTAGTTGTTCAATCGAAAAATAATCAATCTGCTTACTTAATTCTTTAAATTCATCGAGAGTTAATTTTCTTATATCATCATCTGGTTTAAATGATTTGATTTTCAGAACATTTCTAAAAGTTTTGGCAAGTAACAGTATTTTTCGGGTATTTATTAATTTTTTTAAAGCATTAGCAATAGGTTGTGATAGATTTTTAATTTGTTGACCTGTTAAAGTGAGAATTTGATCATTTGACAACCATGTAAATTGTGTCTCGGTTAAGTTAGCTATTTGTAGTTCTGTTAAAGCTTTAATTTGTGCTAGTGTTAAAGCTTTAATTTGTTGCTCTGTTAATTTAGGTATTTGTGTAGCTGTTAAAGCTGCGATTTGTATAGGTGTTAAAGCTTTAATTTGTTGCTCTGTTAATTCAGGTGTTTGTATATTCGTTAAAGCTGCTATTTGACTAGGGGTTAAAGCTTTAATTATAGTTTTATCTAGGGTTTGAATTGGAATATCTGTTAATTCATGTATTAATTTCCATAATGAATTCTTTCGAGCATCGCTTAAAGCAGGAGTTATATTCGATAAATCTGTATTTAGAGCTGTAATTAATAAAACTAACCCTAATATTTTATTAGTTGGTAAATTAGTTTTTTCATTTGCTGTATTATATAATGTTTCTAATTCTTGTGCTAAGAAACCAATATATGTTAATATTTGGGGTTTATTTTGTAATGTTATTTGTGATTTAACAGAGTTTAATGATACTCCAGAACCAATAGTTTGATTTAATCTTGATATAGATTCTAACAAAGAAGTTATCGCATCTGCCGAAACAGCTACTGTATTTGCAGGTATATTTTGTAACCCTTTTGCTTGAGTATTGGATAAAGCTGATATTTGAATAGCTGTTAAAGCTGCTATTTGTTGAGCTGTTAAAGCTGCTATTTGTTGAGCTGTTAAAGCTGCTATTTGTATAGCTGTTAAAGCTGCTATTTGTATAGCTGTTAAAGCTGCTATTTGTATAGCTGTTAAAGCTGCTATTTGTTGAGCTGTTAAAGCTGCTATTTGACTATCTGCAAAATCTTTTATAACTTCAGGTTTTAATTCGTTTATAACATCTGCTGATAATAATTGCATATATTGTGGTATTATATAAGGGATTGTTCTATTATTAATTAAGTTTAATAGTGCTCTTTTTAATTTATCGGATGGATTTGTATGGTATGTGGATATCGTTATGAACAATTTTTCTAAGTGCTTGGTTGTAGCTTCGGGGGTAGGTCTTACCGCTCCTGGTACTATGTCAGCTGCCGCTGCTGCTGCTTCTGCTGCAGCTTTTGCTGCTGCTGCTACTGGTGCTGGTTGTTGCTGTTGTTGCTGTTGTTGCTGTTGTTGCTGTTGTTGTGCTGGTGCTGCTACTGGGGCTGTTACTGGTGCTGCTGCTGCAGGTGCTGGTGCTGCTGGTGCTGCTACTGGTGCGGGGGCTGCTACTGGTGCTGGTGCTGCTGGTGTTGCTGGTGTTGCTGGTGTTGCTTGCGGTGTTGGTAGTGCTGTTGGTGCTGGTGCTGCTGCTGGGGCTGGTGTTGCTAGTGCTGGGGGTGGAACAACTGGGGCTGCTGGTGCTGCTGGTGCTTGTTGTTGTTGTTGTTGAGCTGCTGCTACTGGTGCTTGAAGCAGGTGTTGTATATCCATTAGTCTGGCTTGTGGAGTTCCTAGTAGAGGTTGGTTGGTTGGTGGATTTGTTAATAAATAATTATGTATGCTGCCTTGCAGTAATTGTTTTTGGGCAGCTGTCAAAGCACCTATTTGGGCAGCTGTCAAAGCAGCTTTTTTTTCAATGTATAGAACATCTATGGAATTGTCTAAATTCACTAAAAACCGATCAGGGATATATTGAATATTATCATTTCCTAAGTTGTTTATATACTTTACTAAATCTAATTGTTTGCCATTTAAATTGTTAGGATTTTTTTTTCTTTCAGCAGATATAAAATCATTTAGAGATTGTAATCTTCTTAGTTTTGTTTGATTCAATGCTCCACCAATTTGCCCACCTCCGAGTTGTGTCTTACCACTTGATTTTTGTAAACTTTTAATAACAGCCTCAGAATCATCACTCAAATCACATGAATATAAATTATTTATTAATGTATCCAACATGACATTATCAATAACAGCACCGGTATCAACTCTTGGAATTTGAGCAGCGACTATTCTTTGATATGCAGAACCAGCATCAAGTAATGCAAATATAAATGATTCTTCATATTTTTCTGAATTGTTTTGTAAATCTACAGTTGCATCAACTCTTTTTTCAATCGCTCTAGCAACTGTTATAGGTAGTTTTGCTTTTACTATTGTATCCTTTGCAACTACCCCATCTTCAATTATTTGTTTTTCAGCAGTTAAGTTATTAGTAACATATGGGGATATACTTTTTCCCCCAATTAAATATTTAATTTGCTCTGGTGTTAATCCAGCTGACAATCCATCTTGATAAACTTTTTGTTCAGTTAGAGGGTCCTTAATGTTTACTACACCATTCGCTAATTCTAATAATCCCGGTGCTGTCTTAGCTAAATCATTCTTAGCTAATATTTGTTTGAGGCTATCAGCAATCACTTTCAAGTTAGCTAAATCAATATTATATACAAAATCAGGATAATTCGAGTCACCTAACCAATTCAATTGGACACCCTTGAATTGTGTGGTAGAATTTTCAGGGATTGGATTACCTTCATCAATAGAAGATGGAGTTACACCACTAAGCCCAATAACGCTTTCCGCTAATATTTGTATTTTAGTTTTATCCGTATATTTTCCTGTTCCTGATAAATAAGGAGAACCATTGATATTGACAATGGTGACATCACTTCGACTAATATCAGTGGATTTAAATAAAATTTGAGCAAATTTTCTTAAAAATAAAGCTCTATCATAAAAATTCTCCATGATATCTTTAAATAATGTTGGAAGAATACCATCACGAACGGATTTAAATAAATCATTTGTTGATGCAACAACAAGCCCCATGCTTTTATTAATATTTTGCATTAAGTCAATATATTGTTTACCATCAACTTTAACAGATTTTTTAAACATTTTGTCAGGGTCTGAATCATATGAAGCAATTGACCATTCACGTAATATATGATTATATACTCTCATATTATCATCATTAAATATCCAATAACCAACTGGGTCTTCACGAGGTGAAACTATTGTAGATGACAAATTTTCATATATTCCTTTTACAACACTATCAGTAGAATCTTTTAATTTTTCAGTTATATTTGTTTTCCCCTTATCCCCCATGAATAATTTTTCATTAAGAGATTGATTGTAACTAAGGAAATCAAATTTGATTAAAAGAAGTTGCTTTCGTAAAGTTTCTAAATATGATTTAACAAAAGCTAATTTTGATATATTATCTTTATCCATATCAATTTCCAATGAAGATTCTCTTAAACATACCTTTTTATCAGATATAGGAGCAGCCAAACTAGCTGTATATATTCTATCCAATACTTCTAAATTATTTTTTTTAAGCTCCAAACTATTTTTTTCTTCAGTTAATTCATTATATTCTTTCAATAAATCAGTTATAGTATTCTTTTTTCCAGCTATTAATTTTTCTAAAAATGCTATATCATTCGCCAAATCCTTTAAAAAATCAATCTTGACTTGTTCTGTCTTACCAGCAACATAATACGATTGTTCAGATGAATTAACAAGTTGAATACGATTATAAATTGTAGGATATTTTTTCTCTTTAGTGACCAATGTTTGTGCATTTTTAAGTTTATCAAGAAGCGCTTGTAATTGTAGTAAAGGATAATTATCAACATCACTAACCAATATATTAAATGTATTAAATCCTGAAGCTAGATATTCTGTAACATTAGTATATGTGTTATTTTCATCATTATATTCTTTAATACGTTCAGCTATCTTTTCTTGTATATCTTCTTTTTTTCCTGCAATTTCAGCTTCTAATGAGCCAATTAGTATTAAATTATCACTTTGCAAATTATTAATATTATTAGGTAATATTTTATAAATTCGTTGAAATACTTCTTCTTTCTTTGTATCATCATATGTCAAGGAATCTAAATCCATAATCAATTTAGAAATTAATATTGGTGTTGATGTTCCAGTTATTGTAGAAGGTTTTTCAAATGGTTGTTGATATGATTGAGAATTTTCTAAATTCTTACCTAAAAGTTTTGTTAAGGCTTCTTCTGAATCAAATCCAACAACCTCATTAGCTTGTAATACAACCTGTGAAGATGTTGCTGTTCCTGAACCAGATGATTTAACAATGGATGATAATGACATTAATTGATCTTTCAATGAAGTAATTTTTTCTTTAATCTTTGAGCCAGAATATGTTCCACTCGAAGGAATTGCTTTCTGTATAGCATCAACAATTCTAGCCACAATATCTTGGTATTCTTGTTGTTCAGTATAAAATTTATAATTATTATGACTTCTTGAAGAAACGGCTCTAGTATCTTTAAATTTGACAAAAGACATTCCAGATTTTATTTCTCTTCTTGTTGGGAAAAATAAAAATGCGCATATTTTTTGAAATAAATTATTTACAGATTGAAATGCCGTAAATTTAGCTTCTAACTCTTGTTTATATTGAGTATTTGCATCAATTTGTCGTCTAAATTCAGCAATTGTTTGTTGTAAACTTTCATCACTAGTAAATAATTTGGAAATACGTCCTCGTTTAGATACAAATTTTGCATAGGCTGTGTCCATTTTTTGTGATATACTACCTATAAATTTTGTATCAAATGTTGCTAGGTCATTGCTAGTTTTCATTAGAAGTTCTTCACTTTTTCTAAATTCACTATCATATTCTGAATTAAACACTCTATATATGACAAATTTATCTAACTCTTTATTTGTTCCTGATGGTAGTTTAACATTCAAAAAAGTTAATAGTTGAGTGTCTACTTTATCTTTTGTTAAATAATTAACCCGAGATTTTAATTTCTTACCAAAATAATATTTCATAAATGGCAAAAGTTTAAGTATTTCTGCTGGTTTTTGTTCAGTTCCAAGTTTACTTAGCTCATCTTTTTTAAACAGACTTATAAGACCACCATGTTGCTTTCTTAATAATTTTTTACTCTTAATTTTGTTTCTTCTATTATTTTGTTTAATGGGTTTTCTTAGTGTTTTATTTACAGATTTATATTTAGCCCCTCCTTTTGTTGCTCCAAAATATTTTTCGCCTTCCTGAACTGTAATTTTTAAATCACCTAATCCAGACAAACTAATTGGTAATAAATTATTAAGTTCTTCATCCAATGAATCAATTTCAAAAAATTTTCCATCTGGATTAAATTTTTTCAAGCCTTCTTTCGGAATAATTGGTATATATATAGTTAACATTAACATATTTAGAAAATCTAATAAATCAAATTCTCGTGTAGGTTCATTAGAGTAATTAATATTAAAATAACTTTCTAATCTAGCAGGTTCAATTTGTGCTAAATCATTTAAGTAGTGTATTACACAGTCAATAAAATATGCATAACTATTTTTGTAAAAAGATGAATATTTTTTTGTTTCTGTGTCTTCATTCATTAATCTTAATAATAATTCTTTTTCAATTCGAGGATTCTCTAGTGAATCTAAGATTTCTTTAATATATCTATCAGTTTGACATGCATATAAATAATGAACTAATAATCGTGATTGTGCCTCAACCCAGTCATCATTTAAATTATTGCCCAAATAATAATCAAAAGCCTTAGAATTCATTTGATAAGGTGTTTTTCCATTATTACGAATTGCATTATATACTTTAATGTCTTCAGCCCATGCAGCTTGAACAGCATCAAAAGTGTCTAATGGCAATATACTAACTGATTCGGTTAATTGTTTGCCTCTAACGAAAGACATAATTTTTCCTCGTTGGTTACTGGAAGTTAATGCTTTTAATGGATATGCTAAATTTGTTTTAATAATTGGATTTCTTGCCATTAACATAAATTTATATTCATCATCATCAGGTAAGTTTTCTGGTTTTGTAAACTTTTCTTCAATGTCAAAGAAAGCAGTAAATAAATGGTGCCCCCATGAAGATTTTTTAATATTAATTTTAGCTGAAGGAGTAGGAGCTGGTTTAGCTGGAACTTCAGCCGTAAGAGCTGGTGTAGCTGAAACTTCATCCGTAAGAGCTGGTGTAGTTGGAACTTCAGCCGTAAGAGCTGGTGTAGTTGGAACTTCAGCCGTAAGAGCTGGTGTAGCTGAAACTTCATCCGTAAGAGCTGGTGTAGTTGGAACTTCAGCCGTAAGAGCTGGAGGAGACGGTGATGTAGATGAAGCTAGGAATGTAGATGACGATAGTGAAGGAGTAGAAACTGTAACAGTGCTGTCTGAAAATCCAGTCGAAGGGTCATATGGTTCTAATTTGCTATTTATCAATGTTAATGCTTGACCAACTGTAAATATTTGCAAATCATTAATAAGAGTTTTTTCGACAGATTCTTTTTTGAAAGTAACATCTTTTAATTCATCTATAACATGGTTAACTTTTTGAAAAATATCATCATATATTTTTTCATAAATAAAAGCTCCCGGTACCATTTGGTAATATTTTCTAAGCCAATCTTGTATAAGTTTAAAACTCTCTAAATTTTCAGTTGGTACTATTGTTCCTCTAGTTGGTGCAGAAAAATTATTGTTAAATACTGTGGTATTATAGTAATCTAAAATAAAATCTTTACTAAATCTAGCAAAAACTTTCAAACGTTCATGAAATGCTTTATCAAATAATCTAACATTATTATCTTGACTTACTAAAAAGGGATAAGCATATAGTTCTTGTGCTAAAATACCAATTGACTGGAGTTTATTAAAAAATCGATATTGAGCTAAAGCTGATGGTTCTGTGATTTTTATTTTTTTCTCCATATGAGTAATGAAAGAACGATATAATAAATCATATAATCCTAATGTTGTAAAAGCTGCAATCATTGTTTCATGAATTTCAGTTTGATAAAATCTATAAAAGAAATCAGGTGTAACTTCAAACAACGATGGAGCTTGATTTTCACGTTTTAAATCATGATGCATGTAAGTATCAATTAATGATGAAAATACATAAAAATTTTCATACATATGTAAACGCCAAACATCAAACCAACTTCTTTGTTCCTTGCTTGTATTAACATCTAAAAATCTTCGTTTCAAGATTAATTCATGTTTTTCTTTTTGTTTCGTTTCAGTTGTAATTGCTCCAATTTTTAATTTTTTATTTTCGTCAATGATTGCTAATTCATTTTCAAGTTTATTTTTTTGAGCAATTAAAGCCAAATACTGTTGCTGTATTATTTGGTCAGTGCTTCTTTCTTCAGGTTTAATGGCTGCAATTTGTTTCTTAACACTATCAAGTTGTGTTCTTTTTTGTTGCTCTTCCATTACTTTGAGCTGTGTAAGTAATGTATTACGTTGAATACCTAATGTTATATATTTTTCTTGTAGAGTTGGGTCTTTTTGTCTATCTTGTAATGTTATTTGATTAAGTTCTTTATCAAGTGCGCTTAATTGGGTTTGTAGTTCATTTATATCACCACCTTTTTGTTTAACGAGTTGACTTTTTTGTCTAGTCATCGTTTCTTTCATGCCTTTTTTAGCTGAACTAATTAAAGCTAACCGTTTTTTTTCTGCTAAATAATCTAAATAAGGATGTTTTGGTATACCTAGATTTTCTAAATTATCATCATAATAACCTAGAATGGAACCATATGACAAAAAGCCATTAAGACCTGCTTCTTGATTTTTTGTGGACCATCCAACATATTTATATTCCTCCCCACTAGGAGTTTTTCCTTTGAATAAGGTCATATTTTCATCACATATTATCATCTTATGTAAAAGACCACTAGCTTCTCTTGTGTCGAGACTTTGACTATCAACACTAGCGAATTTAATACATTGTTCTTTTACTCCAGATGGTTTTTGCATTTTTTTAATATTAATATCAAAACCTTGCATAGCTGCAAAATCATTCCATATTTGTGCCTGAACTAAACATCTTGAATAAGATAATACCTCTTGAGCAATTTTACGAACTTCAAAATATGTTTGTTTAGGTTGTTTTTTTTCGAATTTTAAATCTTTAGCAGCAATTTTTTTGTAAATATTACTACAAATGTTTTGTGCAATTTGTGAATCATAACCGGTAATATCAATATTCTTCATAATATATTCTAATTCTCTGGTTGACTCACCTTCAACTTTATATAAATTATGAATAATTCTACCATAATTATCTTGAATCCAAAAACCTGTTAAATCTCTATCATATCTATTAATAATTTCCATATAATCTTTTTGAAAATTTTCAAAAAAAGTTCGTAATGTTTTTTTGATGGAATCTAATTCTGGTGTGCCAGCTAATTTAGCTCTTGTTTTAGCGTCTACTGTTTCTAAACGTTGTTTTTCTTCGTCTGTCCTGACATTTTCCTCTTTTGGTGCTAGAAGATTAATAACATCAGAAGCAAATTTATATTGACGTCTAAGTTTAGTTTGGGATTTTATTAATGGTTTTAAGCCTTTTTTAATTTTTTCTTGATAGTTTTGAATTTTATAATGAAGATAATTCAAATAGCTTCTCACAAATTTCCCTTGTCCAGGGGCACTAGTCTTTATCGTTTTAGAATAAAGACGTCTTTCCTTATCCAATATAAATGAAATAGCTCTCATAAACCACCCCTTATTTTCTGTTTTACCAAAATTATATTCATTTGGCCCAACAATTCCAAAAGATTTGCTATATAAAAATGTTTGATCAGCAAGACCACCCCCAATTTGTGAATTCATCTCAACATCATTTTCTGTAACTTCATTTTCTTCATTAATTTCATTAATTTCACTGGAAGTTAAATGTAATGCGGCTGCAAGTCCTATATTGGATTGATTTCGTGAGCCACCAGCTTGAGAACCTGTGACTTCAATTTCTTCATCACCCTGAACCATCGTAGGAGTAGTTGTAGCAGTTTTATCAATCGAGGCTTTTTCTTGTTTGCTAAATAATCTTGAAAAAAATCCTTTTTTACCTTCTAACAAATCATCATGGGTAATTTGACAATTAAAAACATTAATAACTCTTTCTTCAAGACGACTTTCTAATTTTACAACTATACTTCTTAATTTTAATTGTAATACAAAAACATAATTAAGATAGAAAAGACCAACTTCCATGATTTGTAAAAATTTAACAAAACGTTGACGATTTTTATCTAATATTCCCATATCCGAAATTTGTTCCCAAACATCAGGAAACTTTTCAGAAAAAACGGATGGTGTAAATTTAAAAAGCGAAGCACCTTTTAATTCAGCACGTAAATCTCTTAATCTTCCCCCTAATATTCCAAAACTTGTTTGAGTAATATAATTTAAACCTTTTAATGTTTTTGCTTTTTCTTCTTCACTTTCACCACCAAATTGTTCAAAACTTTCTCCCCTAGTGTATTTTTGTTTAACTAATCCATACAGTTCATTATTTTTTTTCTTCGTCTTTCTTTCTCCAGATAAATACTTAAAATCATCAATTGGAGTATTTAATCTTTTTATTGTTCTAGTTTTAGGACTAGAATTTTTAAGACTATGTTTCCCTTCAGTCTTTTCTAATGGTTTTGTCTTTTTTAAACTTTTTTTTGAAATATAAGCCTTTTTAATCAAAGGTTTGGTTTCATTATATTGTTCTTTAACCATTTATAAATTTATTAAATATTCTTTAATATTTATCAAAGATTTTTTTCTATGAAATAAACCTAATGTTTTTAATTTTATCATTTGGAGTTTATTTATATTAGTTTCGATAAATATATATAAAAAAAATAAAATCAAAAACTATCAAATCAAAAACTATTAATAAAAAGGATTTAAATATTTAATTTATTTCTAATATCTTCAAAGAATAGAATTAATTCTGGGAAGAATTCCTCTTTTTCAAGAAATTCTGGAAATGTATCAATCTGCATATATCTAGTATCATTTGTATCTAATTTGTTTGTAGCTATATTATAATTTGTAAATTGATATGGAATTCTCATTGTTGAATTAAATGCATATCCATGATTTCCTCCTAATCTAGCAATTCTAGACCCCTTAATAAATTCTAATTGTTCTTCTTTACCAATTAAACATGAATAATCATTTTTGATTGAATATAATTGAGTTTGTGTTGTTCCTGCAAGATTAATATTAGGATATTGTAATAAAGTTTTAACTCGTGACATCAAAGTAAAAGTTGGATAAAATGTTTGTGGGTCAAATTCAACTGCAAAATCTCCTACTAATTTCTTTTCATTTTCTAGATATTTAACAATTGAAATAAAATCTTGATTATATTCACAAGTATATTTAATATATTCTAGTTCCCATCCACCTGGTTTACCTCTAGTTTTTGGTAATAAATCTTCTATAACATATCCATCTTTTCCAGTTGTTTCAACAATTATCCATTTCATTTTATGTGTTGGATAAATAAAATTATCAAGATTGAGACGTATAAGTGGCCACCACAAACGTTGGTCATTAATAATGGTAACAAGTGTAATTCTAGGTAGTTTATTATCTGGAATTGGATTTAATTTTAAAGTCAGTTGTTGTTGATTAGTTTCTTCGAATTTTCCAATTGAATATCCGATGTGGGTTGATTGCATTTTACCTTTTTGAATATCATATGAAAATGGTGTAACTAGAATTGGTGTTATCATAAAAGTTGAATTGGAATAAATAAATTGTTCAAACTCTTCTTTGTCTTTTATATTTTTCATAATTTCAATATCATTTAATTGGAATTTATCCAAATCAACAATATAAGAGAAATGATTTCTAGATTTACCAGCAATCCATGTCTTTTGATTAACCTCTCCGGACTTTTCCTCAAGGTAACCACCTAGGTGTAATATTTTTCCTGATGGAAATAAACTAGCTTCACCACAGTCTTTTTGTGATTTTATTAAATTACGAAATCTAGGAATGTCTAGGATTGTTGTTTCATCTTCTAGGATAACAACATATCTTCTTTTATTGTCTGTTTTGATTGTTATTAAATTTGTTAATAAAGTTTTATGTGCTTCTGTTATATCTAGATTATGATGTTTAAAAAGTGAAATTGGATTGGGGATAGCCTTTTCTAATCTAGATATTTTACTTTTAATTTTAGTTAAAACTTGGTTTTTATGATAATCATTTTTATCATAACATGAAATATAATAAATCGGGATTGTGGATGACATTATAAATGTTTATTTGTTTTATAAATTCTAGCTTTTTAGTTTTATATTAGTTTTTGATGTAACTTGTTTTTTTCTTTCAAGAAATGTAAAAGGAAACATAAAAAGTATTAAATGGATAAAAAAACAAGAAAGATAAAACCTTCAGATTCTAGTAAGGGTAAAAATAATGGTAAGATAACTTTAAAACAAAAAGGGGGAAAAAAATTAGGTCAAGGGAGTTATGGATGTGTTATATCTCCTCCAGTAAAATGTCAAAATAATACAGAATTAAGAAAGAATGCTTTTGAATATAATGATAATTATATCAGTAAAATAATTAGAACCAAGTATAGTGATGTTGCTTTTTCTGAATTAAATATTGGAACAATTGTTCATAGTATTGATAGACATCATAATTTTTTTATACCTTATATAAATGCTTGTTATTTTAATCCTCAAAAACATAATGATATAGTTTATTTGGATAAAAATGGGGTTGATATTTCAGCAACACCAAAAGATAAGAAAACTAAAAAAATATTTGATACATCAATATCAAACAGTGAGATTCGTTCTGATATAATAAAAAATAATAAAAATAAATGTGTTCTTAAAAACAATGATGAATATTTAAATTTAATCGGCCCAATTGCAGGTGACAATCTAGGAAGTATTTTTTTAGCAGCCAAATCGAGCGATAAGATAGGTTTTATAAAAAATAATTACTGGTATATTTTCTCTTATTTAGTTCATGGTTTGTCATTATTACATAAAAAAAATATTGTTCATAAAGATATTAAACCATCAAATATTGTTATTGACTTTAATTACTTTTCTTCGATGAGTTATTATAATTTACCTATAATGACTTGTCGTATCAGATATATTGATTTTGGATTATCCTTAGTATTAAATCGTCGTAAATATACTTCATCAGAAATTATTGAGCTTTTAATGAATGGAACACATTATTATACTCCATTAGATATTCTAGCTCTTAAAATTATATATAAATTAATAAAACGGGGGTATAATTTAGATGATAAGGACTTTCTTTATCAAATGATGTTAAAATCAGGTAAATTATATCAAAAGAATCGTGATTATTATCATTATGAAGGTATTAGAAGTAATTATTTTAAATATAGTTCTGATACTGAAAGTCTATCAGATAAAGGATTCTTTTTAACACCTGTAAAATATGAACAAGTTTTTAAGCATGTGTTAGATATCTTTAGAAATAACAAATTAGATAGTAAAATCCAAGACTTTTTATATGGTTGGGATATTTTTTCATTAGGTATTGTCTTAGCTAAAATATGTATCAAATGTGATATACATGATGCTGATTTTAAAAAACTAATATTTAAAATGATTGAACCTAATCCATTAAAGAGAATTAATATTAATGAATTAACTAAAACTTATAATTATGTCAAAAATATTAATTCTCTGTCATATTTATCAAAAACCAAGATAGCTTAAACACACTGTGTTACCAAAAAAATAAGTTAATGATTAATTATTATTTTTATTTATAATTATAAATATTTGTGTCATATTCTAGATACATGTTAGCACGTTAGTAATCTTTCCATTTTTTCATGATATGTTTTATTAGAATGTTCGTAATATTGATTGTAATCATAATGAATATATTCAAAATCAGTAGTTCCTTTTGTCCAGGATGATAAATAAATTTTCTTTTTATTTTTAGATATACAATTAATAGCATATGACAATGTGGTGTTACTATTAACAAAATAATTACTATTTAACATTATTAAAAAATCAGTGTATAAATCATTTGATAAAAATTTAATATTATTAAATTGTTTTAATAATTCTGGAATTATTGGATTTATATTATAATTTTCAGATAATATGTATATTTTTTTAAATGTATTTTCTTGTATTATTTTTATATAAAATGATATTGGGGGTTGTATATAGGAATTCAAACCAAAATCTTTATTAAATATGTCACCTGAACGAATGTGTATAACCAAATCGGTATCAAAATTTATTCCTGTATCAATTTCTAAATTATAGTTAATATATGGTTTAATATATAAATCTATTATATTATTCATTTGTTCATTTGTTATTTGTGTTTTTGCCCCCCAAAATATATCTTTTATATCTTTAGAATTTAGTAAAAAGGAATTAAATTCTAAATAGTCTGGAAAATTTTTAAAAATTTTTTTTTGATGCATTTTTAATAATTTTAAATTTATATTTTTATGATTATAACAATAAATATTTTCTTTAACACAATTTATAATTTGGATTATATTATTTCCCAATCTACCATATGGTTCAATAATTAACATCTTTGTTAATATTTAAAACTTAATTAGATATTTTTTTGCAAAATAAACTTATAATTTTGTCAATCTTTTTTTCATGATTATATTTGAAAAATATCTCAAGAATAGAATAAGAAAAATAGAAAGACAATAATGAAGAAACATACAAAACAAGATGGTGGGGATGTTCTAGGTGAAGGTGGGTTTGGTTGTGTTCTTTCACCACCTTTAAAATGTAAAAATCCTTTTTTCAATGTTCCATATTCAATTGATAAAAAATATATTTCAAAAATTGTTGAATATGATGATAATGACCCAGAAATATTAAATGAAACAAAGTTGGGACATAAATTAAATAAAATTGACCCAATTCAAAAATATTTCACACCGATAATTAATGGATGTCCATTTATTAATCAACCTCATAAAGATATTGATTATATATCATTCAAACCATTTAGTTCTGATAATTATGATGATGATGAAGAATATAATAGTTATGATTCTGAAACTTATAAAAAAAAGGAAAAATGTAATATTTATGGTAATGAAGAATATCTAAATCTAATATCTAAAAATGCAGGAATAAATATTAAAGATACATTAAATAGTCGTGAACCGGTTGTTTTAAGTTTTTTTCGTAAAAATTATATTGATATTTTTAAACATTTATTGAAAGGACTTCAAATTTTACATAAATATAATATTATACACAGAGACATAAAATCGGTTAATGTAATGATTAAATATAAAAAAGAAAATGATAAAGCTAGTGTAACATATATAGATTTTGGTTTATCTGAGGAACTCAATATTACTCAGAATTATACATTAAATGACCTTTATTATCTCACCGGGTCAGGAACATTTGAATATAAATCAATTGAAATAATTATGATACATGATATTTTAGAACATATGAAAAAAAATAGATTTAAACAAACTTCTTCACTAAAACATGAAGTTTTGCATAAAATTATTTCAGAATATAGAGAAATATCAGAAGAATATGCTGAAAAATATTATTTTAATGATGAAGGCTTTAATTTTAAAAATAATAAGTTAGATAAACATATTAAAATTGATACTAATTTTAAATACGGTAACAAAAAGTATATATATAATCTATTTGCATATTTAATGACAGAATTAAATGAAAATAGATTGAATATCGATTTAACTAATAAAAACAATTTTTTATTCAAATGGGATGTTTTCTCATTAGGTTTAATATTCGCTGAAATTATTATTAAATCCAATATTAATGATAATCTTGCTTTTGAATTAGTTAATAAAATGGTAAATCCATTTTATTGGAAAAGATATTCAGTTGATGAATGTTTAAATGATGAATTATTTACACAAAAACCTTCAAAAAAAACAAATAAATCTAAACCAAGTTTTTATTCTTTTACACAAAAACTTACTAAATCTAAAAAATCGGTTAAATCTAAAAAACTTACTAAATCTAAAAAATCGGTTAAATCTAAAAAAATACAAAAAAAATAAAATAATAGATATTTATCTTTTTTCTAACTGAATAACAAATAATATATATCAATGCCTGTAAAAAAAACTCAAAAACGTAAATTAACTGGAAAAAATCAAAAAGGGAGTGGTATTACATCAGCCCCTAAAAAAACTTATAGAAATCTTAGATACAGAAATAGTTCATTTGTTCAACCAGAACTTATTTGTCCTGTTAAAGGATGTGGGGGGAAAGTTTTCAAGTATAAAGGTATGAAAATAGCAACACCATTAAAATCAGTTTTTATACCTGACCATTTTTATAATAAATTTTTTGCATTTACTTGTGTAAATTGTGGATATGTTCAAATGTATAGTTCAAATCTAAAATATGATGACCGTAAAGTATGAAATGGCGTTTTATTTTTTTTATTTTTATGACATATCAAAATAAACCCTAATTTTTGATAATAATGACAACACATGACCAGAAAAATATTGATAATTTGGTATTAACAAATAATAATACAAATCATAACATCTATTTAATTATACAATATTTTATATCTTCAAATTTAGAAAGGAGAAATGAATTAGTTACATGTTTACGAAGAAATTTGCAATTGAGTGAAATAACAAAAATATATTTATTAAATGAAAGAATTTATACTAATGAGGAATTAGGTGTAGATGACCTATCAATTGAAATTAAAGAAAAGATTGAACAAATATCAATCAATAAAAGAATGACTTATAAGGATGCTTTATTATTCATAAAATCAATGCACGAAAAAGGGGATAGTGGTTATTTTATTATTGCTAACACTGATATTTTTTTTAATAACACTTTAAAAAATTTACAAATAACATCATTATCACAACAAAAATCATTCTATGCTCTTTTAAGATTTGAATATTATGACAAATATAAAGATGATTTATCACAAGCACAATTATTAGGACCTTTTAAAACTTCACAAGATACATGGATTATTCATTCTAATTTTTGTCCTTCTATCAATGAAATTGAAAAATGCAATTTTAACCTAGGAGTTCCAGGTTGTGATAACGTAATTGCATATTTATTTTTTTCTTTTGGTTATAAAATATATAATGAACCATATGTTATTAATACATTTCATTTTCATTCTTCACAATTTAGAACTCATTCAGAAGCACTAAGATTACATAAACCTTATTTATTTACATATCCAGTATTAAGAACAGAAAAATTAGTTAGAATTATTGATGAAGCAAGATAAAAATAATATAAACCATTATTAAATAAAATATAATTTATATAAAAATACAATGTCTATAAAAGTTAATGTTACTAATTTTCAAGATGTTATTGCAGAACAACCACATAATGATGACGACTTTTTTCTAATAACGCAATTCTATATTTCAGCAAACCTAGAAAGACATTATGAAAACTTAACATGTTTAAAAAAAAACATTCAATTAAATTTATTTAAAAAAATCTATTTAATTAATGAAAAAAATTTTACAAAAGAAGAATTGAATTTATCAGATGAAGAAATGAATTCAATACACCAAATTATTTTTGACAAAGGAACTAGAATGAGTTATGCTCATCCTTTTGCATTACAAAAAGCATTAAAATTAAAAGGGTATATTATTATATCAAATACCGATATATTTTTTGATGAAACACTAAAAAATCTTAGAAAAACTTCCCTATCAATTAACAAATCATTTTATGCTCTGTTACGATTTGAATATAATCAAAATATTTCAAATCTTCAAGATTGTAAATTATTTACAAATGATACTAAAAATCCATATGTTCCATATTCGCAAGATGTGTGGGTTATACATACAAATTTTTTACCAAACAATGTAGAAATAAAAAAATGTAATTTTCAACTAGGTAAACTAGGATGTGATAATCATATTGCCTTTTTATTCTATTCATTTGGATATAAAATATATAATGAACCATATGTAATTAAAACATATCATTATCATATTTCACAGTTTAGACCTTATTTAAATAACCCTATGGATAAAATACATCCACCATATTTATTTATGAAGCCAATCATAAGAATCTAAAAACCTAAAAATCTAAAAATCCTAATTTTATGAATTTTTCGAAAATGGTGTATCTTTAGGAAGATATAAATAATAAATGATAGAGGTTGTTAATAAATCACCAGTATATGTCACTTGTTGAATAGTATATTCCGGAAATTTATTACAAATTATCAACATTCTATCCAATATCACTGAAATAAAGACGGCTTGTGGGAAATGGTCCGCATGTAAATTTTCAATCTCAACAGCTATATCTTTTAATCTTAAATCTCTATCTTTTACAGGATGATTATTAATAAAATCCTTTAATTTATTTAAAGTTTTACATATTTCTTTAAATTCCATTTTAAATGTTCTTTCATAAGTTAAATTGGCATAATGTTTAATAACAGGATCATTATCTTCATCTTTGTCTTTGAAATAATCACCAAATCTGTTTTTAAATTCAGCCATTATTTCATCGCTGACACAATCGTCCTCACAATTATTTTTAAACATGACTGGTGCTAATATAGGCCAATTATGAGCGAAATATTGAACTAAATCTTCTTTAGGTTTATTTGTTTTTGGTGTTAAATAAACTGAACCATTACCACCAGTTGGAGTAGGTAAAATTCCACCATTATTATGACCTAGAACAATTACAAAAATTAATGTAATAATTATTATTAAACAAATCAAAATAGCTATAACAGTTGTTGGAGTCATTTTATTTCCCTTTATTTCTTTTATTTTCTTTTAGTTTCTTTTATTTATATTTTGATTAGAAAATATAAAAATACAAATAAAAAATAATCAAAAGCAAATAGTTTGATAATTATCGTGTTCTTATTGTTCTTATTGTATCAAATAATAATAATTAAATGGTAATAAAATTGGGATGTAAATATCTTCACACTTTTTGGTATTATTCTTTAATTTTATAGGTGTGTGATAACATAAAATATCATTAATGTTAATAATTATTTTTTTAGATGTTCTACATGGAAGATTTCGAACCGAAAAATCATTATTTTGATTTATGCTACCATTCACATTTATAAAACAAGGAAAAACAGGAGGACCATCTAGATTATCATGAAGATGAATGTCGGTTGTTGAATATGTTTTATAATACGAAAATTCACGATAAGTATTAACAATCTTGTTCGCATTATTTTGCGAAATATATTTAATAGTTTGTAGATTTCTTATTGGTGAAAAATCCTGTTCACCTCGATAACCTATTCTCATCTGATAGTAACTGGTATCATGATACGTTAAATCATAATTCTGGGTGTTAGAATAAGCATAAGGATAAGACGGTTTTTCTTTTTCTAATCCATATATTGACTCATGATAATGAACATATAATTGAACCATCGTATTATCTTTATCTAACTGTTTATTACTATTTTGTTTATTTTTTTTGCTATGATAAATACATTGATTCAAATCCAAACCAATTGCTTTAAAAACTTTAATTTTATTCTCAATTGTTCCCCATAAAAGAACATTTTGGATATTCATATCCAAAGGTCGATGAAAGTTATTATGAGGAAAATGTTTCCAAGTTGGATTGAAAGATAATAATTTCCAATCTAATAAACTTTCATATTTCTTAATAAAATCAGGGTCTAAAATCTGATACATACTTATAGCCTCCCAATCCAATTTGGAAAAAATATCATGTTCAGCTAAAAAGTTTAACAACTTAACACTTAATTTCTGAAATTTTAAAACAGTATTAATATGTAAATTGGGGGAATTATAAAAAGTGGCTATCATAATTTCCGGTAAACAAATATATTTAGGTATTGATTTTAATGAGTTCTCGATAAAAACATAAAAATCTTGCATCCATTTTAAACAGATATTTAATTGAACAGTATCTTTTTCATCCATTATATGAAGTATATTTTCAATCGCAAATTGCCAGTTAATTGATGTTTTATGTTTCTCCCAAAACCAATATGGTGTTTTTAATGTTAAAACACGGTCAGAAATATAATTCCAGATATATTGATTAGATACTCCTGCATTCAAAGAAACAGTAATTAAATCATCTAATTGTTCAAAGGTATATCCTTTCATAACAAAAGCATTTGTGCTAGAATGAATTAAATCATGTCGATATTCATAAAATAGATTAAAAATCTCCTTAGAAATTTTACGTTTTCCAGAATAATAATAAATCATTTTTTGTTTGATTAAATACTCAATATCATAGAGAGTTAATTTATCCAATAATGTATCTATAATTACATTACTTTTTAAATATATGTCCGTATCATAATTCATACCTTCTTTATATAATCTCATAAATTCGCATAATTTTACAACATTATCTATAGAATAATTGACATAATATTTATTAGCATACTCTTTTAAGATATCCCTAAATGAATCATAATAACCATGTGGTTTATCTTGTTTATTCATTTTATTTGCACTTAATCGCATTATTAGTATAAAATCATCAAAAGAATAATTCTTTGTAATCAAATTTGGTAATATTGAATGTATTTTTGTATATTGGTTAATATCAAACTTTTTAACTATTTTCATAAAATAGCTCATATCACGTTTTTCATTTTTTTCATTTTTTTTATCTATTTGTTGTTTATCTATTTTGTCTAGTTTCTCATTCTTTATCACAGTTGTTTCTATTTTTTGTTTCTCTTCAATGATATTTTCAGTTTCAGACATATCAGAATCATCAGAAATATCTGGAATAAGAGAAACATCAGAAGTATCAGAATCATCTGAATACTTTACATGGTTATCTTCTCCATGATTTATTATACTCATTTTAACTATTATTTATTAAACGTCTTAACTAATTTATATTCAATTTTTATTTAGAAATCAAAATATGTTTATAAAATTGATTCCAAAAAAGAATTTATCGAAAAATAAAATACAATAAATGGATGTTGATGAATGTTATGAAAATCAAATCAATCAATCGAATACTTTTCCTTTTACATCTTCCCAAACATCTTCCTATACAATTTGTAATGATAAAATAATAATTAATGAATATTTGGAATTACTTGACACAATTAGTAAAAATATTTTAGATAATTTACAACATTATGACCATGCTTTTATCCAATCAGTAAAAGAAAAATTTGTTTATTATTATAGAATATCTGAAACAAAAACATCTTTACTTAATCATCCAATACATTTTATGCATTTAGCTTTTTATGAAATTTATTCATCATATTTTTACAATCCAATATGCATTCATTCATTTAATAAATATTTTATTAAATATCAAAAATTCTCTGAATATAAATATAATTTTATTATTATTCAATTAATTGATAAAATTAAAAATCATCAATCAATTGATAATCTTGCATTTGAAATTGAAAACTTAATGATTTAATGATAATTTTGTTCGAGTTTTTTTATATCCTCAGACAATTGATTCATACAATTATTGATATATTTTCTCAATTCAAACATATCGATTTCTCTTATTTCGCCGTCAGGACCTTTTTTACCACGAGGCCCAATTGGTCCCTGGTCACCCGGAGGTCCTTTATTACCATCACTACCATTTACTCCATCAATACCATTTCTACCATCTCTTCCATCTAGTCCATTTTTTCCTGCTAACCCAACCGGTCCTACAGGACCAACCAAACCAATTGGTCCAGGTGGTCCTCTAATACCTTCTTTACCAGGAGGCCCTTCCATTCCAGGTGGTCCTGGAATAACAATCCCAGCTTCTAATAATTCTTTTAATTCTTTTGGTATTTTATTATTTTCATAATATGATTTTTCTCTTTCAACAATGACTGAAAGCACAAAAGCTTTTAAATCTTCTTTTGTTTGTGGTAATTCTGATAAATTAGTTAAAAGATTTTGATAGACTTTTAAACTAGATTGTGTTTCTAGTAACTTTCTTTCTAATAAAATTATTTTTTGATTTAGAAAATCAATTGTATTCTGTGAAGAATCCATTTATTCTAGTTTATATCATTTTTATTATTTAAACTTTATGTTTTTTAATTTTAGATATTCTAGATAAAATAAATTAAAATAAAAAAGATTTTAAGCTTTGTTCTAATAAAAATAACTAAAATAACCAAAACGAAAAATGAGTAAGTATCTGTTTCAAATATTAAAGCCTGGTCCAAAGGAGAATTCTAGATTAGACCCAATGACAACTTTAATTAAGTTAGCAATTTTACCTTATAAACCAGAGGGGACTAAACTAAGTATTGATTCGAATTATATTAATTATAGCGAAAATACTATATTACAATTTGCTATTAGAACATATCTAGGAGATAGTTATAATGATTTAAGAGACCTCAATAAAACATTACATAAAGCAGTTGCATGGTTTTTTGATGACCCCAAACTTAAATATTTATTTGAATATGCCATTCAAGGACTTGAAAAATTAAAATCAACATATGGTAATACTGGAAAAGCTGATGCTGTTCAGTCATATATTGATATATTAGCCGGATTTAATCGTCGTAATATAATTGAAATAAATAAGGAAAAGGAAAAAATTAAAGAACATAAAAAAAATAAAGAATTAAAAGAGCAGTCAAAGGAACAATCTCATGAACATGTTGAAGACCATGAATTAAAGATTCATGATATTTTAAAAACCATCTGGTCGGAAGATGATAAGGAAATCGTATATCGGTTCTTTTTAAAATTAAAACAGTCAACTAATCAAGAGGATATTGAAGATAATATTAACGGCTTAGAAACATTATTGATAAGTATTCATAAAAAAATAGAAAAAGAAGTAAAGATATTATCATCTATATAATGTTTTATCTAAATCTATTCATGATTTATATTATCATATTCTCCATCATATTCTTCATCATATTCTTCATCATATTCTTCATCATATTCTCCATAATATTCTCCATAAAAATCTTCATATTGTTCTTGATTTGTGACACTACAAATTGTATCCGATTTAATGTCATTTAATATATTGTCAGTACCAACTAAAGTGGTATTATCTATATCATCTTTTGTTTTAGTATCTAATTTATACAAATCAGGTATAGATAATTGTGATAGTATTGAATAACCTGAAGCCTTTAATAACCCATTAACAACTCTTTTTTTCTGGGCGCCATTAAAATTCATATGTTTATTATGAAATTTGTAAACATGGTCACTTGTTATGGATACTATTTTTTTTACATTATCAATCATTGTCGTTTTATCCCACATACCATTATCATTTTTTTCAAAATGTTCTCTTAATGATTTATCTGATAACAAAAAAGGTAATATTATATTATTCATTTCTATTTCTTTTCCTTTCATATCTTTATATTGTTGCATAGCACTTTTTTTCAAATAATGCGATAATGAACTTATACAACTATTTATACCATCATTTTCATAATTTTCTAATAATATTTTTGTCTGTTCTTTGTTCAAACCATAATTATTTTTATAATTTTCAATAAAAGAATTCATATCTATTACATTACCAAAATTATTATTTAAATATTGAATTTTAGAAATTCTAATATTATTTGTAATATTATTTGTTATTGTTTGATTTTTCTGTAAATTTTGATTTTCAACATCTTTTATTTTTAATTCATTTCTCAATGCTTGAATTTCTATTTGATAATTATGTTCTTTTTTTAAAGAAATGATTTCATTTTCATAATTTATGGCACTTTTTTTAAATTCTGTTACATTATCTATAGTAATCTTATTATAACATGTATTTTTATGTCTTATAAAACTACTGAGATGTTTAAAATATCTATTACATACAATACAATATGTTCTATCTTGAGAAAGGTTATTAATTATATCTAAATGTTTTTTTGTCTGTAAATGTCTTTCAAAATTAAATTTTGACGTTGTTACAAAATTACAAATTTTACATTCAATATTTTTTTTATTTTTCATTTTTATTATTACAGTGGAAATAAAATATTAAAATAAACACAAAAAGAGCAAAATTTGCTCTTTTTTTTATGAATACTTATATATAATTTTATCGCATGTTTTTGTTTTTTTTACAACAATAAAATGCTAATAAAAAGAGCAAATTTTGCTCTTTTTATTCTTTATAAAACTATTAGTATTTTTTCCATAAAAACTTTAAAAACTAAACTTAAACATGCTAATTATTAGCATATTTTCATATGTTTTATTTTTATTTTATGCATATTTGGTTATACAATTTCATAATATTTTTAAAATTTTGGTTTGCTCTTTTTTTACTAAAAAAAACAAATCATGCAGATTTAGCTCTATTTTTGAATTTCATTTTTTGACAATATATAGATTTTTATAAAATATTATGTTTTTATTTTTTTTGTGTCAAAAAAAGTAAAAAATGCAAACAAAATTTATATGCAGATTTTTCTCATATAAATGAACAAAAACTTAAAAATGTTACAAAAAAACCTTCTTACAAAATCATTTTTGAGTTTTGAATATTGCTCTCGTACTTTTTGAGCAAATATTTTTTTATAAATTTATAAAATTATATAAACAAAAGCCGTCATAATGATAATTAAATAAACTATTACATGACAATGATGTTGGCTATCAAATATTCTATTGAAATTGCATACAAATTAGATAATGAATTAAAAATGAGTCAGAGTGATATAATGACTAGATATATGCAAATTATTAAAGAAAATAAAGAAATTGTTGAAAAAGATAAGATATTAAACCAAATAGGTATGAAATATAATGTTGACATGAATTCTCATGATTTTGATGTAGCAATGACTAATCTGTTTACACCTGGAACTGTTTTACGAAGAAATACTAATTTTCATTTGAATAAATTAAAGATAGTTAACTTTCTTAAAGATATTCCAGCTAATTATGAAATACGATTCATAAATAAAAAAGTGAACAATAATCAATATCGTATTTATGATATAGATGGTCAAACTACATATAAAACATTAAGCGATTTAGATAATGAAATTCTAAATATTGTAAAAAATAGATAAAAAATAAGTTTTTATTTCTAATATATTTTGTTTATTTAATCAAATGACTTTTATAAATGAATTTTGATTTTTTAAGATTATCTAATATAATTATTTCTTCATGTTGACTTCTTATAATTCTGTATGCTAACCATCTCATCATGTCATTATTTGTGTTTTTTATCAATATTTTACTCATATCTACTGCAACCTGATGATGCGGTATCATATGATTTATATAATATGTATCATCAAGATGTTTACTATGTTCTTTAATATGTTTCATATGTTCTGATGGGTCAAAAAATAATGGGTCACAATAGTTATTACTTATACCCAATACGTTTGGTTTTATAAAATCAGCAATTGTTGCGATATAAAACTCATTAATTTTTATTTTAGAATCAGTGATATCTTGCGGTAATTGATATAACATTATATACATAAACATAATTTCTTTTTCTTGGTTCCAAATAAGTTCTCTTAATATTTTTTGTAATTCCGGATTTTCTGTTTTTTCTTGCATTAATTTACTTATATCAATCGCTACTTGATGATGTGGAATCATGTGTTGTAAATATTCGATATTTGATAATTTTTTTTTGCAAATATTTTCATAATTATTTTTTTTATTAAAGTCCAATAATAGAATAATTAATACTAAAATAATAAGTATAATCCCAATAAATACATACATGTTATTTATTTTATAATATAGACATTTTTTAAATTATAATAATATTCATATCATTGTTTTAAGTATTCAATTGTTTTTTCCAATCCATCTTTTAAGTAAACTTTAGGTTCCCAACCTAGAAGATTCTTTGCCAACCTAATATCTGGTCTTCTGTTAGTTGGGTCATCATGTGGTAATGGTAAAAAGGTAATTCTAGAGTCAGTTTTTATCATTTGAAATAATATATTCGATAATTCATTAATAGTAATCTCATTTGTATTACCTATATTCACCGGTAAATGATAATCAGAATTCATTAATCTAATAATTCCTTCGATTAAATCATCAATATAACAGAATGAACGAGTTTGTGTTCCATCACCATAAACAGTAATATCTTGATTGTTTAACATTTGAGTTATTAAATTAGTTACGACTCTACCATCATTTTTATCCATATTTGGACCATATGTATTAAAGATTCGAACTATTCTAGTGTTAACTTTATATTGACGATGATAATCCATCATTAATGTTTCAGCAATTCTTTTACCTTCATCATAACAACTTCTAATTCCCAGTGTATTTACATTACCACGATATGTTTCAGGTTGCGGTGATATTTCAGGTTCACCATAGATTTCTGATGTAGATGCTAATAGGATTTTACTTTTTTTTTGGACTGCTAAATCTAGTAAGCTCATAGTCCCCATAAAATTAGTTTTCAATGTAAAAATAGGGTCAAATTGATATTTAGGAGGTGATGCTGGACATGCTAGATTATATATTTCATCTATTTTATCAATACCATAATTTAACATTAATAAAGTAACCGAATTGATAATGTCATGGTTTATAAATTTAAAATTTGGATTAGTCATAAATGGTTCAATGTTTTCTAGTTTACCAGTATTTAAATTATCAAGACAAATGATTTTATGATTCTCAGATAATAATCGTTTGCAGAGATTTGAACCGATGAAACCAGCACCCCCTGCAATTAAGATTGTTTTTGAAGTAGTCATTCTTTAATTTATATTTTATGCATTAAACTCTTAAATTCCTTCATCAACTATATCAAATAAAATTGAAACCGTAATAATTATTTTAAAGTAAAAACATACTAAACAAGATTTAATAATGGCTACATTTGTAACTGGTTTTCTTAAAAGTTTTATTTTCGCACAAGAATCTGAATCTGAGTCTGATATGAATACGGATGATTCCGTCTCAACTAATGAATCTCTATCTGATATGAATACTGATGATTCTGTATCAACTACATCTGAAACTCAATATAATATTGATGAAACCATCAATCAATTAAGTTACACATTACGTAAACAACGTCTTAAGAAGGAACCTTCTCTTAATCAAAATGATTGTTATGAAGTTGAAAAGCTTCTTGACATGCGTAAAAACAATACCACAACACAATATTTGGTTAAATGGGCTGATTCAGAAGATGGGGAAACATTTGAAAATACATGGGAAAATGAAGAAGATATTAGCACTGATTTAATTCGTGATTATCATTTCAATAATCAAATTGATGAACATAATTCACGTCTTACTCCTACTAATAACGTTGCTCATTTATACCTTCGTGTAAGTGATAAAGCAAAAACTGCGGGTGTTATGAGTCGTTCTTCATCTTATCTAGAACTAGGACAAACACAACAAACCCCTCAATCTTATTTTACTAATTTTCCGGAAGGTAATTTTAGTTTGGATTCTCAAAAAGAAATTTTATTCAAGTATTGTCTCGAACATAAATATAAGGTTAAATCAATTAAATATGACGATGGTGTTTCAGCTCGTGATGTATCTAAATTAAATGGTCTTCAGACTCTTATTAGTGAAATTGCTACTGGAGAAACTCTTATGTTCATTGATTTAACTCGATTTTCTCGTGACAGCATTGGTGGTATTAAAATCCTAGATGATTTACATGCTCGTGGAGTTCGTATTTATTCTGTTCTAGATGGCATGAATTATGATACACCTGTTTCTCGTCATTGTGTTCGTTCTGCAATTTCGGGTGCCCAATTGGAATCTGACCTTAAATCTCTTAAAATTCGCACTTCAATTCAAAATATTAAGAATAAGGGTGGTTTTGTAGGTAGTAAGGCACCTTTTGGTCAGAAGATTGCTCAGGATGGTCATCTTCGAAAACTCGTTGTAAATCAAAATGAAAAAAATATTATTACACGTATTGGTAATATGGTATCAAATCAGAATCTTAAACCATCTGAAATTGCGAAACAATTAAATGATGATGGATTAACTTACCGGGGAAAACTATTTACTCAAAATAATGTTAAATATATCATGTCTAAATATGTTCCACGCAACTATTCTAATTATTCTAAATCAAAACGTAATGTGGTTTTTATGAATAATCGTTGGAACTAAATGCATTGAATCTTATTTTTTATTTGATTTTTTTCTATTTATTCGAATAATTTTAATTTTTTTGCATAATTTATCGATGTCCTGTTTATCTACTTTTTTTTTCAATATATATTCTTTTAGTGTTTTTTTACAAAAATTAGTAAAAGTTGTTAATTCCTTATTGTCATGATTTTCGGATTTTTTCTTGATATCTTCCAAAAGAATGATAAGTTCTTTAAAATTTATGACAGTATAATCATCTTTAGCATAATCATCTTTGAATGATTCAAATTTTTTTATTTTTGCTTGTAAAATTGATAATTCATCATTTTCAATATAATATTCAATCATGTATTGCAATAAATCTGCTACATCAGTTGGGTCACCTTTGAATAAATATTCTTCAAAGTAAATTTTATTAATTGTTTTATATTTAAAATTGTAATTTTTACTTAAGATGAAAAATATCTTCTTTCGATAATCTATTTTTTGTCTTTTATGAAAATCGCAAAAATATGCATCAAAAGATTCTAAATTAAATGAAGTAGTTGATATATTATTGACTATATTTATGAAATCATCAAACTTTTCTTGACAAAATAAGTCATATAATTCTTGTGTTGTAAAGTTACCATATTTTTTTTCATTATTTTTTTGACTTTTAGCTAGCAAATATATTAACACCTCTTTTAATTTTTCTTTATCATCAATTATTTCATCAATATTTTTTATATAATTATGTTCCATTTAGGTAAAGATATAAGATATAATATTTAATATATAAAATTCGTTTTATTATTATATAGTTTTTTCAAATTAGTAAATAAATAACTAAATAACTAAATAGTCATGGTATTGGGGTCTATATTAAATTGGGTGGTTGGGCGGACACTTGATTTTACATTAGATAGTATTTTATGGGTGACTAGAACAACTGGTCAAGGTATTATAACTTTGGGATACTATGTCACATCTAGAAATGCAAAACAAAACGATGGTAAGAATGAAAAAGAACATTTGATAGAACTAAGAGAATTAACTAAAGCTGAAATAGAAATGTTAAAAGAGCAAAATAATATTTTAAAAGAAGAACTAGTTATTCTGAAAAAATTAAATCCTAATCTAGCTAAAACATTTTCAGAAGATTTAGGTAAAGTAAAAAATCAAGAAACAAATATGGATAATATACCGCACGAAACTAAAAATAATCAAAATATGGAAACTAATATGGAAACTAATGATTCTACTTCTTTTGTGTAAAGGATTAAGGATTATTAACTTGTAAATCTATTATATGTTTTAAATACCATAAAAAATATTGACAATATTATACATAATAAAATAAAAGCACTAATATAGAATTGTCGATATGACCATTGTAATTGTTTACTTATAACAGTATCATTATTATCAATAATATCTTTATAATTATTAATTTCTGCCTTTGATTGTCCTGCTTTAAGAGCCAATCCTAGTTTGTTATTTTCTACTAATTTTCTATCAATATCGTCAACTAAACCGGCTACTCTTTTATCAGAATCCTTATTTTTTTTAGTCATCTCTGCTATAAATTTGTCAGTATTTTGTTCAAATTGACGAAATTTAACTAAATTATTTAATCTATCACTTTCAAACTTTTCGACTAGTTTTCTTAATTCTTGTATATCATTACTTTTAATTTCATCATACATGCTTGTTACATCATATTTAAAAGATTCTAAACTTTCCATTTCTTTATCAATATTTTCAATGCTTTTTTGAGTTTCCTCCATCTTTGTTTGTAATTCGCTTGTTCCTCCATTTAACATAATAGTTAAATCATTTATTTCTCGTTTTAATTCTGCACAAACTTCTGGAGGTGTTGTTGTAAATGTTCGATTAATTATATCATTTATATTTTGTGGTGACCAACCACATGGCCCTTTCATCCGGTGAATTTTCATTATTCTTCCAAAATTTTGAATAAATCCATTTGTTGGTTGTTGTAATTCCATCGAAGCATTTAAACATGCTTCAGATATATTACATTCTGAATTAAAACGTCGATTTAACTCTGCTAAATCATCTGGTGTTTTATCTTTAAAAAGTTCTAATCTTTCTTCAGCTTCTCTATTAATAGTCTCCAATTCATCTTTTTTAAGCATTAATTCCTGAATTCTTGTATCAGCCATAGTAAATAGAAAAGCTTTTTGTTGGTCTCTTAAATAATTTAATTTTTCAATCTTATTTTCATAATATTCTCTTTCAAATTTATTATTTAGAGCATTTTGATAATATGCCACCATCGAATTTGTTAATTCATTCTTTTTTTTGGTTAAATCACTTTGGTCTGTTCTAGTTAAAAAGCGTCCCTCGGGGATTATTTTCTCTTTTAATTCCCACATATTTTCTTCATTAACACCTTCTACTAATAATAAATTATCCCCACGAATAGCCATATATTTCTTATGAAATAAAGAATAAAACATAAAACTATCATTCTTTTTTATAACTTTCCATTGAGCCCATATTGAAATGTTATTGCTAGTTGCAGATATTTTATCATTTTTTTTTCCAATTAAAAATTTACCATATTTGGAACGGATAGCATAGATATCAGTTTCATCTTTCTTACCTAAATTAATTAATTGCCAGTCTCTAGCATCTCTATATTTTACATCAGAACTAGCATTAGTTTGTCCATTTTTCTCAACAACTAAATAAACTTTTTCTTTGGTATGATAGATATTAAATAATTCTAAATCATCTTCTATTGTTGGTGTTGCCGGATTTGCATTATTTTCATCTTCATGTGCATTTTGATAATATCCATATATTCTAGCAACATCCTTACCTTCATCAGCTTCATCTTTTTTATTTCTTTTATAATTTTTAGGAACACCAGTATCTAGACTTTTAATACAATCTTGAAATTTTTTATAATCATAATTACTGTCTTGATATAATCTATTACACCATTTGGTAATACGCTCTTTAACACCATCATAATCAAATGGTTTTTCTATTTTTTTTGGTTGTTCTTTTGGTTGTTCTATTGGTTTTTCTGTTGGGCCAGCTATTGGTGGTGGTAATGTAGGTTTTTTTGTGGGCGCAGGTGGTGGGGGTGGTGGAGGTGCTGGTGGTGCTACTGAAATTTTATTTCCCATTTATTTATGTATTTCTTCTTACTTTAGATAAATAAAATTAAATAAAAAAACTTCATTTTTGTAACTAATATCTTTCTAAAAAGTATTTCTAGATAGACGAATATCATAATGACAAAAAAACAAAAAGCATAGCTTAAACTATTATTATATCATTGATTTTTTGATAAAAAGATTCCAAGGTTGAGTCATTTTTTATTTTATAATTTATTAATTCATCTGGAATATCATCAATTTCTTTTTCTGATTGGTGTAAATCACTATTTTTTTCTGATAAAGGTCTTATAATTTTAATTATTATACCACCTAAATTTTTAATTTCGTTTAATTCATGTAAAAATCTAGCATCAGAAACAATTACGAATGCATTAGGGTTTTTTTGTATTAAATCTAGATACCATTCTTTGAAAAGGATAACCCAATGTTTTCTAGGTTCTCCTTTTAATTCTGGAAAAAAAGATTTAATAGAATGTTGAAAAATATCAGTCCCTATTACTTGAAATAAGGTTCTCGGTGAAACACCCCATCTTTCATCTATTGTTTCTTTTAATTTTTCATCATATAATTGTTCATTAGATAGATTAAAAAAAGCTTGAATTCCTTTTTTTAATGGGTCAGCAAAACTGTATTTTATGAATCCATATTTTTTTATGATATAATCAGAAAAAGTATCTTTTCCGGACCTTTTTCTTCCTAGAACAGCAAGCAAAACCATTTTGTATTTTGTTACTATAAGCTAATCTTAAATTATCTTTTCATATTCTTCTCTAAAATTCGAAAAATATCTGATATAAAAGATAAAAATGAATGCTAAGGGAATATATGATAAACTAAAACTAATTGATTATGATATTGACAGTATCGATACTGTTTTATATCATACCAGTTGTCAAGATGGTTTTGGTTCAGCATGGATTGTATGGAGACATTTAAAAGGTGATGCAACATATGTTGGTGTTACACCAGATAGATTACCTCCTTACACTAATTTTAAAAAGAAATATGTTGTTATTCTAGATATATCTTTACCTAAAAAATATTTAGAAGATATAAAAAGTGTCGCTAAGAATGTTTTATTGATTGACCATCATCAAACATATGCAGATGAAATAAAAGACCATCCCAATGCTGTTTTTGATTTAGAACATTCTGCAATTTATATTACTTGGAGAGTATTTAATCCAGATGAAAAAATTCCACAATTTTTAAGATATATTGAAGATAATGACCTTGGTAAATATGAAATAAAAAAGACTGAGGCATTTGTTTCTGCAATTGGAACTAAGTTACCTTTTCATAATATTGATTATTTTAAAGATTGGGATAAATTATTAAATCAGTCATATGTTAATAGTTTAATCGAAGATGGAACTAAATATCAGGAATATAAAAATTATTTATTAAAGAGAAATATGCACATTGCCGAAAGTAGAAACATTGCTGGTTATGATGTGTTGGTTGCAAATTTTGGGACTGTTGGTTTAGCCAGTGATTTAGGTAATAAATTATCAGAAAATAATCCATCTAAAGATTTTGTAATTTTATGGTCATATCATACTGCTAATAAAGAATATTCAATTATGTTGAGAACTAGAAAGAATGATATTGATTTAGCCAAAATAGCAAAAGTTTATGGCGGTGGTGGACATCCTAGAGCAGCTAGATTTTCATGGAAAGGTGATATTACAAAATTATGGTCTGATATGAATTCTAAATTATCAAAGAAAAAAATAAATAAAACCAAGAAGAAACCGTTACAAAGTTACAAGAAAAATAGTTTAACTAAAACAATGAAACCATTTTTCAATGTATTTTCTTATAAATCATCATCTTCTAAATCTAAATCTTCTAAATCTAAATCTAAATAATAAATCTTTTGAATTATTTTTATAATTTATTTTTCTATTCATCATATAAAGAAATAAATCAATAAATCATAATTAATTTTATCATGAACACAATAAGTTATATTCTAGTTGCTATTATAGCTTTAATATTTTTATATACCGGCTATTATGGATGTGATTGTTATAAAAAAGAAGGTTTTGAGGGGGAAGGTAATCATATTAATAAATTAAATGATGTTGAAAAGGAAATGACTGCAAATGTTAATAAAATTCAAATTATTGGAAAACAAAACAAAGATTTATTGGAAAAAATGAATTCAGATACTAAAGCAATGCTTAAATCTTTAGAAAATCTTAATAATTGATTATCATATAATAATCATTTGTATCATTTTTTATTTTTAAAGGTTTATGATTTAACTTATTATTTTTCTTATTAAATTAGTAAATATTAAATTTATTTAATAAATGATATTATATTTAAATATAATTTTAATAATACTTATTTTAGGTATTATTATATGGTATATATATATGAAAAATTATAAAGAACCATTTGTAGTTGCTAATTCAAGAATAACAAATGTTCAAATGCAATCAGCTTTAAATAATGCATCAACAAAATTTACATCTTCATTAGAGAATTTAGAGATTTTAGAAAAAAAATTTAAAAATCTTGATATAACAATGACTAGATTATTAAAAACTCAAACATCGGATATTGAAAAATTAAGAAAAGCTATTTCTGAAAATTTAGAAGTAGTTAAAGCTGTCGATGATAAATTAGGTGGCAAAATTAAAACTATTTCTGATATTTTAACAGGTGACTATATTGTAGGTTCAGAAACTGGAAAATCATCATCTTCTGGTTCTCCTGCATCTTCTGGTTCTTCAGCATCTGCAAGTTCTCCATCATCAAGAACTACCCCATAAGTAAATGGTCTTTAATTCTATAAATATGTTTTTAATTTTTCTGTTTTTTATCTTCTAATTTAATAAAAATAATAAAACAAATAAAACAAGAATAAGTAAAATGTCACAATTGTATATTTTATTATTGATAATAATATTATTTTTTATAACAATTTATTGTGTATATAATTATCAAAACAAAACAGAAAAATATGTTGATTTGGGGGATGAAGTAACAACTGAAATACAAACTGCTGCAGCAGAAAAATTAAATTCAACGACTCCTAAATTACAAACAATTCAAACTAACATGACATCTACAAATAATGTATTAAATGATATTATTGCTTCTCAAACTACTGCATTAAATAGTATTACATCTACTGTTACAGAGGATATTACACAATTGACAAATATTAATAAAACATTAGGGGTTTCAATCAAAGAAATTAAAAAAAAAATTAATGGAACCGTTATACCAGTTACTGAAAATTTTGAAGATGTATCTGATATTTATGATAATCCAACATCATCCAATAATAGAACTAAAAAACTTAATCTAAATGATAAACAAAAATTAACAGAATATTTTTACAATTATATACCGCCAAAACAAAATGTATATGAAGGATTTTTTGATTGGAAAGATGAATGGAATCGTAAAGTCAGTGATATGGGGGTATCATTAGATCCAGTATCAATTATTAAAGATGGTTCACATCATGAGTTTTTACCTGTAGTTGCGAAAAAAGATATGCCAAAAATTATGAATGAAACAACAGCTAAAATTATATCTCTAGCTGTCACAGATGATGAAAGAAAATTATTAAAAACGTGGAGACAAGATATTAGAAATAAAGAGTTGGAACAACAATAATTTTTTCGATTTTATATTTTATATTTTTAGTTTTGATAAAATTTAATATTATAAAAAATTAGATTTAAGCTTACTATAAAAATATTGATATATATATAATTAATAAATTATAACTAATATAATATAAGGCGTTTTCTTCAAAAATATATAATGGAATCAGAAAAAGAAGTTATTATAGATGAGCAAAAGGGGATTAAAGAAATTATAAAAAAGGATATTATTATTGATAATTATTTAATTACCATTTATAAATCTATACCATTAAAACCATCAGATATGTATTCATTTTTAATTAAAAAATTACCTGTTGAGAAAGGAAAAAAAATAGATAATGAAAAAGAGCGTGAAAAATATAAAAGAAATCATCAAGATTACAAACATATATTTGATTATGTTGATTCAATCAAAAATCAAAATGATGTTCATTTATTATCTATTATTTCAATCCCTCAATGTCCAAATGATTCAACCGGATTAGGTAATTTTTTTGGTAAAAAAATGAATAATATTACAAAAGATTTAAAGATATTCCCATTTGGAAACACTATAATATCTAATCTTTCACTAGCATCTAAAAGAGTTACCGACCATCCAACATTCATAATTTTATCTTTAAAAGGTAATAAACATATTAATGACCAACATCCATCTAATCCGAATCCAATTGATATCAATAAAAACACAGTTGGATATTTTTTAATGGAAAATTGGTGTAATACAATTTGTAAAAGATACATCAATTACTTACAAATTAATGGTTTACATTCATGTGTTGATACTAAATTTGTAAAATTTATAGAATCGATTGACGAAAATAATCAAAACACTGATAATAATACTAACAATAACAAGGGTAATAACACTGATAATAACACTAACAATAACAATGATAACAACGATAATAATACTAACGATAACAACGATAACAACGATAATAACAATAAGAATGAAATAGAATTAAAAGAATCTAATATGGAAGACAAAAATTTGCATATTGATATAGAAAATATGGCTATTAATTTTGAAAATACTAAATTTATATTTGAAAATAAATATTTAAAATATCAAGAAAAAATTAATAATTTACAAGCAATGATTTTTCATTTAATTGAAAACAAAGGTATATTAGATTATACTATTTATAATAAATTTAATATAACTTTTTTACATGAATTGTTTGGTTCCGACTATTATTTTTTTTTAGAAAATTGTAAAAATAACATATAGCATACTGATTAATGGATATTATTAATATTTAATTGCGAATTGTTTTCGTTCAGGAAGAAGTGTTTGAAACACACTCATGCTTTTATAAATATTCAACTGTTCATCAAAATTTTTAGATTGGTCAATATATTCTTTGGTTTTTGTTCCTTCATTAATTAAAGTATTCTTAGTTGATAATGAATCTATTTGGTTTTTGGTTAATTTTCTCTCTTTTTCAGTCTTTAATTCACTAATCTTGGTATTTATTGTATTTAGTTGACTATTAAATCCTCCTGGTCTATTAGCAGTTCCTGATAAAAAGTCATAATAATCTTGGACTTTATTTACTTCTTGAGCAATATTATTATTATTTAAAACAGTTGTATTATATATGTTCTTTGATAATCCAATTTCATCAGTTGTTGTTTTTATCCTTGTTGAGATATCTTTTTGGACTTGATTATAAGCATTTTCATTTAATTTATCAGAATTTTCAATATTAGTTTTCATTTCATTTGTATATTTAGTCTCCAATTCTCCTATTCTTTTATCAAGTTCTTGAATATTTGGTCTTGGCATTAAAGTTTTATTTAAAAACTCTCTTTTAATAAATTTTTTCTTATCATTAATATTATCCGGAGGAGAAAAATTAATGTTCGGTTTACCCAACCATGAAAATGGTGTATTCCCTTTGTTTCCATAAGAAGCATAGTCATGCCCGGGAAACCCAGGTTCATTTTCTTTTGGACTACCAAAAAATGTATTTAACCATACAGAACCATATTCTGCACCAATAGTCCACGATGATATACTGTCATTATGGGCAATTAACATATTAGTTGATGTATATGATTCTAAACAATCTTCACGAATTAAAACTGGTAAATTTTCCAATGATTTACAACGGTCTACATCAATTTTACCTGTAATATCTAGATTATCACGCATCCAACCGGTATAATTATTATCATCTGCCTGATTATAGACCCAATTATAAATATTAGGTCTAGCCCCTTGAGGAATAACTATGGAATAATCGGCAAGTGGTAAATAATTATATGTTTTATCAACTAATTGATTAGTATTAGGGTCAAGTTCTTTAATTGTTCTTGTGACAGGAAGAACACGATAGAATAGAACTTTACCCCAACTTCCTGCAGGAAGAATATTAAATATTCGACGGAAAAAGGATCCAGTTCCCAACATAGTTCCTGTTCTTCTACGATTTGACCACATATATTGCAATTTTTCCGCTTGAATAGCATAAACGCCATCAGGTTTAACCATCATAACTTCCCAATTATTTCTTGTTTGATTAGTCACATCACCAAAGGGTAAATATCCTGGATAAAAAGGACGATGAATATATGGTGCACTTGGACCCATATCTCCTGTATAAGCAATGGGACCTCTGAATGAATTTGTATCATTCACATCTGGTGATGCTAAAGTTGTACATAGTTGCATTCTGGTTGTTATTCTTGGTGGACCTAATTCAGTATATATTTGTCCTGAAAGATTTGTTATAACTGTAAATGGACAACCTCTTGATGAAAAGATTGATATATTTTTTATTAATGGAAAGAAAAAGTTTGAATGATTAGGGGGTAATTTAAAACAATAACTTACTGTATCATAATTTTTAACCTTACCCTGGTCATAACTAGTATAATAAATAAAATCAATATAAATAAGATTTACATAATCTTTTTGTTTTTTAAAAGATAATGTTCTAAGTTTCACTTCGTCGCCCATACCTCTCGGTAAATTTTCCATGATTACACTATTTGTAACATTTAGTAATGGATTAACTACTATTTTTAATAATTTTGCACTATTAATAGTTCCTTGTTGTAAATTTTTATGATAGGTTAATTTAAATAATTCTGTATTATCCAACGAATAAATTGTCATTTCAAAATAGTTACTTTCAGGACTACCATTAAAATTATTTGCTGGTGAAAATTTTGTAATTATATTATATTCTGTTAAAAAATTATTATATGGTTTCTCTATATTTAATTCATTAAATGCATCTCTTGTGGCGCTAAATTTTGCGATATATTTTTTAAACTTATCATTAAATCCATTAGATGAATTAAAACTTTCATATGTCATAGGTGAACCATCAATATTGTTATTCCCATAACCTTCAGCAAAGCCATAAGTGCCTGTAAAATTATCTGATGGAAAATTAGGTTCGGGACAAGCAGGAGTTCCAAAATTTTCAAAATGAATTCTATTTTGATAATATAGATATGCGGCTATCAGTAAAATAATAATAAAGATACCAATTATAAAAAGATTTATCATTATTTTGATATGAATTTATCTCTGTTATCTATTTGTGTATTACTCTTTATAGATACTAAAAGATATTTTTAATGACTTTTATTTGTGCCATTTAAAATTTATATTTATTTTATCAATAACTATAAAAATGCATTAAACTGGTTATTTAATACATATAATTATAAAAAAAACAAAAATTATAGCAAATTTACATGTATATTTTTTCTTATTCAATTACGGCTATAATATCTTCTCCTTCGGTTAATAAATCCTCTTGATTTATTTTAACATTACCTAATTTGTCTAACATATTTTGTGCAGTTTCAGCTGAATAATTAGTAAAATATTCTGTCCATTTATAATAATTATTACTAAAGAATTCTGATGTTGGGTCAACTGTTGGTGTTGGACCAGCAGTTGGTGCTGGTGTGTTTGCCGCAATTTCAGCAGCAAGTGCTGTTTTTTCGTTAATTGTATCTGTTAATAATGAAGCTTTGTATGCAGCTTCACCTCTCCGATAATCAACACATACAGCTTCATTTTTCGCTTTACCTGTTGTTTTTATTAATCTATCAAGACAATCATATCCTCTATTGATATGATTAACATATTTATCTCTTTGATTAATTTGACGAAGTAAAAATACTTGAAATTGTTCTTGTCTAGTTTTAAATGTTGTGATATTATTTTGGATATTTACCAATAAATTATTAATCGAAGTTGAATATGAATCTATTTTTGTGGACCTACTATTTAATTTTATTTGTGGAAGATTATTAAATGGTGATTCTTGTATTTCAATTGTTGGATAAAGATAATCGATTGCTTTAGCGGTATAGACACCAATTTGATTTGATTTTGCGAAATTATCTTTAGTGCATGAATCTTTACAAGCATAAATACTATTATTTTTAACAATTGATAATAAATTTGCATTTGCAGAAATACTTGAAACCACATCATCACTTATTTGAACCCATTTATTATTTCCTTTTAAAGAACAAGGAAATTGACAAAAGTATGCTGTTTGGTTTGAATCCTGACCAAGTAGACCTTTTAAACCAACTCTGACAGATGTAATTGTTTTTGATTTATCTATTACTGACCATGTTGGTGTTCTAACATTTGCACTATTACTATATTCTCCTAAATATAAAAACTTTGTATATCCACCAATTACTGCAATTTTTCCGGTTGTCACATCCATATCATCAAATAAATATTCATTAGTAGGGGGATTTAAAAAATTTATTGTAACTCGTGTTGTTCCAATCCCCGAACAATAAGCTATTCTTTTATCGCGATTTCTCAGAAATAAAATATTATTTGTTCCATCATATGAAATTTGAGTCATAAGACCATATGTATTAGATATAATTAACCTAGTCCATGCTACTTCACCAGTATGAATTTTACAATTTTTGCAATAATATATTCTATTGTCAATATTTAATATAATTAAATAACCTTTACTATAAGTATAATCTTGTATGGGGGATAAATCATTTTGTGGTAATGGGATTGATTTAAAAACATTTGCTCCATTTATTTCTCCATTAAAAAAGAATGATTTATTTTTATCATTATTAATACTTAATCCAATTGTTGAAACTGATGGCATACTAACATTCGCTGGAATATTGTCTTCAGGGTCTACTATATTATTTGGTATTTCTAATTTATTTGAATATACAGTTTGGAAATCATTTATAAAAGTTGTTAATTGTGATAAAATAACATTTTGTTGAACACCGGTTCTTCTAGTATTTGTTCCTGGTAATAATGATGGTAATATATTTCCTGAAACATTTGAAGTTATTTGTCCTGAAACATTAGGTCCTGCTATAATTCCTATGTTACGTAAATTAATAAAAAAATGTTTTTCTACACTTGGATCAATTGAAAGATTTAATGTAGTCAGAACAGATGTATTGTTTAATATTTCTAGTTTTATTTTTGAATAATATCCACCAAATTTTCTTATAAATGTTGTAGTGATTTTGCATACAAAATTATTAGTTTTTTGAACCCATCGATAATATAAATAAGGTATACCATTGATATTTTCAATAATTTTTATTAATAAATAAGTAGTAGTGGGGGATGTTATTTCAATACTAAATAAATCTCCATTAATTGATTGATTAGTATCTGTACGATTTGAAGTTTTTGCAAATGTTTCATAATAAATTTTGAATGGTGCATTAATAGAAGTAGGAGATGATGTTATTTTTACAGTGTATGTATGTTGAACCATATAATTATACTCTGGATCTTTAATAACTGTATCAAATGCTTTGATTAATCCTAAAAAAGTTGCTATTATTTTTTGTTGATTATCATCGAAAGAATCCTTATTAAATGTTCCTGTAAAATTAGTGCTTTGATTTTGTGTATAATTATAATCATTATAAAACCCACTTACAGGAAAGGTTATTTGATAGTTATCTTCATAAGAAGTAAATGATTCTTTAGATTTATTAATAGCAACAATTTGATTTTTGTTATTTATTTTATTACAATTATAAAGGTAAAAGGTTCCTATCAATAATAATAAAATAATAAATAATGAAGCTATAAAAGTATTGTTCATCTTTTATAGATACTACAAGATAAAAAAAAGTTGAAAAAAACTTAAAAACATGGTCTTTTTACGTTTATTAAATTGCTTCATATGTTACAGCACATTCTTTTGTTGTGTCATCGCATGTTATGTTTTTATTACCTAGAAGAGTACCGGTATCTGCATCAGCTTCTTCAGGAGGATTTAAAAATAACACAGTAACTGGGCCTTTTTTTACTGAAAATGAATCAATTTGGGATTGACTAATAAAAGCACAAATAAGTAAAATTATTGATAATATTATAACTATAATTGTTATTTTCTTCATTTTTTATTTTATTACTTTATTCTATAAATTAGAAATTAGAAATCATGATTTCTAATATTTAGGATAATTAAATCGTATACGACTAAAACAAACATTTTTGTCATCACATAATATATCTTTAATCTCTGGATCTTTTATTGGTTCCTTATATTTGCGATTTAGAATAATAATTTCAGATACTGGTAAATCATCCGGTGAACTAACTGGTGCAGCTTGTGATTGAGTCTGAGCCGGTGCTGGTGCTGGAGGTGGTGGAGGTGGTGGAGGTGCTTGAGCTGGTGGAGGATCTGGTGGTGGAGGTGCTTGAGCTGGTGGTGGAGGCGCTTGAGCTTGCGTTGTGTTTGTAAGATTTTCTAACACATAAATATTATTAGCATATGCAGAACCTAACAGATTATTAGTTCGAGAACATGCGGTTGAAGGTCCATATCTATAATAATCAGAACCTACTGGACCTGTCCAGCATTGTGCTTTACCACCTCCAACACCATCTCCATATTGAAAACCAACAATAGTATCACCAGCTGCAAGTGCAGCAGCATAACATTCCTGTGGTGTTTTATCACCTCTCATATTAGGCAATACTCTCTGTTGTCCAATTCCAGAATAACCATCTACAAAACAGCCTTTAGCACTCCATTGTTTACCTGCAGGTGGGTCACCAAGTGCAAATTTCTCAATAATATGATTACTATTTATCTTTTTATCATTTATTGGCTTAGTAGTATAATTATATATATATAATAATCTAATAAGCAATAATAAAATGATACTTAATAATATTATAAATTTACTTTTCATATTTTATAAATAATACCAGATAAAAAGTATAAAAAAACAATATAAAACTTAATAATTCTTATTTTTTTGTTTGTCTATTATTTATTGATGATTTACTATTGACTTGTTAAATAAGGTTGTATTAATTTAACTTGTTCTTCTGCAGATAATTTGTCTAATTGATTAACTAATTCTAAACGTTGTTGATTGGAAATGATTTTTAAAGCTGGTATTCTAGATAATAAATCAACTTTAAGATATTGTGGATATTGTTTAATTGTTTTTAATAATTCTAGTAATTCAGTTGGTGTTAAATTATTTATATTGTTTATTTTTTCCAATACTTCAGGAGAAGCGGTTACTGCAGTTCCTATTGCAGTATCAGAACCAAAATCCATTTTAACTCTTGCTTTTGGTGGTGGTGTTACTTCTAAACTACCTGTTAAATTAGAGGTTATTTTCTTTTCGAATTGTGAATCTTTGTCAGCTTGACTCATTGTATTAACTGGGGTAACAGAAGGTTTTGGTGTTTGTGATTCAAACCCTTCTTTTCCAATTGTTTTTGTATATTCATCATTAATTGGTAAAACTGATTGAAAACTAAGGAAATAAATCATTAACAACAATATAGCTGATAAAAAGTCTGTTTGCATGAATAAAAATAATAATATTATGAAAAGGAGTCTAATACCAAAACTTTCTTTGATGATTGGTTTCTTAGGTGAAAATAAAACTAACCATGCAATATAAATTGATAACAATATTCTAAACATTTGTTTCCATTCTGAAGGTAATTTTACTTTTTTAAGTGAATATAATATATCTAGAACAATAGACATTTCTAAGTTTTATTTTTTAGTTAGAAAATATTTACAAACTATCAAACATCTAGAACTATGTTTTTATAGATTCAGTTCAGTTTTTTTACATTTCTAGTTACATGTTTATATATTTTTATTTTTTCATTTTTTATATTTTCTTTTTTCTATTTTTCTATTTTTCTATTTTTCTATTTTTTTTATCTTTTAATAGTATAACAAAACCAAATTAAAATAAAATGTTTTTCTCAGCTGTTAAAGAAGGATTCGAATGTGTCCTTTCACCAAGTAAAGAAGGTTTCACTGACAGTAACACAACTGCCAAATATGTTGCCATCTTCCTCGCGCTCCTTTTATGGCTCGCTATTTTATTAGTTGTTGCTCAATACCTCTGGAATGAAGTTTTATGCAAACTTACAACTATTGTTAAACCAGCAACAAGTGTCTTCCAAATTCTTGGACTTGTCATTTTACTCCAAATCGTCTACCCAAGCTAAGCAAAAACAAAACTAAATAAAAACAAAAACAAAATACCATACTTTATTTAATATATTTTTTATTATTTTCTTTATACCATTCTTTAAACCAAGGAACATCCTTGATAAAAAGATGTGGTTCTTTTACCGCAAATTTGCTAGATGCCAATTTAAAATTATTTTGTTCTTTTTCAGTTAAAGTATCTAGAAACTTATCAACAAAGAATTTCCAATATTCTGATGGTCTAGTTTTTAATAATTCAGTTGAAATAGATTGTTCTTCCATTTTTAATATTTAATTTAGTATCAAATTGTTATTTTAAATCAATTTTTATTTTTTTCATTTTAATTACAAAAAAGGAAATTATAAAGAGGTGAAAATGGAAAGTTAGAATAACAGTTTTATGTTTTGATTTTTATTTAGATTCATGTTGAATGTAATAAACTTGACCTGGTCTAAAACCATTAAAGCTAGTTGATGATGCTCTAGTATAAGCCCCAAAGTTTTCTACAAAACACCAATCACCTACTGCCATTTCTGGTAACATAGCTTCTTCTGTAATTTTATCTAAAGAATCACATGTAGGTCCAAAAACAGTTGATTTGTAAAGCTCTTCTTCATTCCGTTCATTAAAAGGTTTAATAATTGGTTTAGCATAATCAAACATGACTGCACTAAAACTACCATAAATACCTTCATTAATGGTATATTGAAAAGAATGTTTGTTTGTAGGTTTATCTAGTTTCTTTTTAATCCCAATAATATTGAATACAAGAATATGCGATTTAGTGCAAAAGAATCGCCCAGGTTCCGCAATGACGTTGACTTCATCTTTAATGTCTCCAAAACTTTTCTCAAAGCTTGTTCTAATATCGCGAGCAATATCTTGAAAAGTAATTCCACCATCTTCATTATCAAAACCAGGAAAACCACCACCAATATCTAGAAAAGTGAGACGTTTGTTGTGTTGTTTTAAACTCATGTCAAAAACTTTGCGCGCATCGGCGACTGCTTTTGCAAATGAACCTGCTGATGAACAACCACTACCAACATGAAAAGAAACACCAACTAGATTTAGTTCTAGAACATTAATTAAATTCAAAATTGCGGAGATATTATCTTCTTCACATCCGAATTTAACACCAAATTTACAACGTGATGAACTATCATCAACTTTAATACGAAGAATTAATTTGGCTTTAGGATGGTTAATTTTAATTTTATGTAATTCGGTTTCAGAATCAAATGTTAAAAGGTCAACATCATGTGAACGAGCGAATTGAATATGTGTAATTTCTTTACAAGGATTGGCATAAATAATATCAGATGGTGATAAATATTCCATTGCTGATACAATTTCTGTCTTACTGGCACAATCAGCGCCACAACCGAGAGATGTAAGGATTTTAATAATCATTGGGTCGGGATTACTTTTAATGGCATAATAGGGTCTAATAAATGGTAATTCCTTTTTCCAAAGGTTATATTGTTTAACAATTTGATTGATATCAACAACATAAAAATGATCATTTGATGATTTGATTTCAAGAAAATAAGAAATAATATCATAAATGTCTTTTGATGAGTCAAATTTATAAACTTTGGTATTTGTTTCATCTGGACCAGAAACATATGTTACATCATTTAGTTCAAAACTAAAATTAGGGCTAGAAAAATCAGATTCTTCCATTTTTATTAAAAGTTTGTTATATGTTATATATTTTATGCTAAGTAATCTTATATTTTTTTAGACCCCTTATTATTATTTATATTATTTCTCATATAAATAATAAATATGCTTTTTTCTCGCCCACTAAGTTATTACAGAACTAGAAGAATAATATTAGCATTTATAGTATTCATAATTTCATTAATAATTCTACTAGTTATAAAATTTATAAAATTTATAAAACATCGTGAAAACTTTGAATTATATAAAAATATACAATTCTAGATACACTATAGTCATCTTTTTACAAAAAATAATATCAAAAAGTAAAATCATGTAACTAGAATTACTCTTTTCTAAAATATTATTATAAAAAAATAAAGTTTATAAAATATCAATTCTAGATATACTTAAAGTCCTATTTTTATTTTAGTTCATTTAGCCTATTCATTTTCATCAGTTTCCGATTCTATTTCTTGGTTTATATTAGTATTATATTCTATTTTATATAAATCTGGTGATGTTATTTGAGCTAATTTAGAATAATCAGATGATTTAAGAACACCATTTATTAATTTTTTTTTATGTTGGTCATTTAACTGCAAATATGTATTGTGATGTTTATAAACATGTTCATCTGTAATACCAACAATTTTTTTAATATTATCAATTGCAATTGTTTTATCCCAATTACCATTTATAGTTTTTTCAAAATGTTCTCTTAAATATTTATCACTCAAAATAAAAGGTAAAATAATATCAGTCATTGCAATTTCTTTTCCTTTTATTTCTTTATATTGTTGAATTGCACTTTCTTTTAAATAATAAACTAAAGAATTAATACATGAATTGATTCCACCATTTTTATAATTTTCCAATAAAGTTTCAGTTTGTTTGTTTGTTAATCCATATTCATTTTTATAATTTTCAATAAAAGTATTTATATCAATAACATCTCCGAAATTTACATTTAAATATTGAATTTTAGATATTTTAATATTATTTACAGTATTATTAATTGTATTATTATTTATTGTATTATTTACAATATTTGTCATTTGTATTGAGTTATTATTTTGATTATTTTGATTCATATGTTGGTTATTAGCTAAAATTAAAGAATAATGACTCATTTCTTCATCGTATAATTTACATTTCTTTTTATGTCGATATAAACCACTTTGATATTTATATTCTTTATTGCATCCAGGACATATTAAAATATTTACAAGTAATAATCCAGATGTATTTATAGTTTCTAAATGTTTTTGGGTTTTTAAATGTTGTTTAATACTGTTATGTTTTGATGTAAAATAATGACAAGCTTCGCAAGTATACATTTTACTTTTTACTTATTATTTTATATTTGCATATTTTTTTATACTTTTATCAATTCTTCCAAATTATATTTTTTGATTTTTAAGTTTTATAATTTTTAGATTTTTTAAGTTTTTGATTTTTTAATTTTGATTTTTTTGATTTTTTTAGTTTTTAAATTTTGATTTTTTTAGTTTTTAAATTTTGATTTTTTTTTTGACTTTTTTTTTGATTTTTTCCTTCGGTCATGAAATTTCAAGGAGGATACTTTTTGACGTTTGAAATATTGCGTCTAGCATAGCCAGAAACAGCATCAAAAAAAAAGTATTATGTCCTTAGATATACCTAGACGCAATATTTCAAACCCTGAAAAGTATCCAAAAACGGATACTTTTTGCCAAAAAAATATTGCGTCTAGCATAGCCAGAAATAGCTTCGAAAAAAAAGCATTATGGTCTTCCGTATACCTAGACGCAATATTTTAACCCCTCAAAAGTATCCGTTTTTTGGAATGAGAGAAATGTTTTGTTTCCCAAAAATGAGTTTTTCGAGTCCGACACTTTTTTTTATTTTTCATGTCAAAAAAAAACATCTACTGCAAAAAATCACTTTATAAATGAGAGTTATATACATGTATTTTTAGAGTCCTCATTATATACTTAATAACCGAAGATTATATACATTTTAAGTTACGAGTCCTCAAAACCATATCAATATCCGAGCGTTATATATCACATAAAAACAGTCCTCATTATGCATTTAATAACTGAGAGTTATATACATTTATTTAATTATTTTTATTCGACCCATCAAAACTACTTTAATTACTGGGATTTATATATAATCAACAAACTAGTCCTCATTATATACTAAAAAACTGAGAGTTATATACATTATTTATTGTCATGTAGTGCGTTCAAAATAAAAAGTAAAAACACTTAGGTAATTAATGTTTTACCGAAAATATTACTTTTTTTATTGGGAAATAAATACATTTTCGTTATTTCACCCCCTCGATATTACTTTAATAACCGAGAGATATATGGGACGAGCAAATGAGTCCTCAATACTACTTTAACAACAGAGAGTTATATATAAAGAATAAAGTAGTCCTTAATATTACTTTAATAACCGAGAGATATATGGGACGAGCAAATGAGTCCTCAATACTACTTTAACAACTGAGAGTTATATACATTGAATAAAATAGTCCTCGATATTACTTTAACAACTGAGAGTTATATATAAAGAATAAAGTAGTCCTTAATATTACTTTAACAACCGAGAGTTATATATAAAGAATAAAGCAGACCTCAATATCACTTTTACCACTGAGAGTTATATATAATTGTTGTAAATTCTATAATTCTTTTATTTTTAGTTATTTTTGGATAAAAAAAGTATACATAATATTATAAATAGTAATTATTAATAGTAACATGGAAAGAAGGCAAATACAGATTAAATTTCAAAATAGAACATTCTTTCTTGATTTGGGAAATTTTGATAATTTAATTCAATTACAAAATGAAATAAAATTGAGATATAAACTTGACCCAAGCGAATATTATATTACGACTAGAAATAAATTAATCAATAAAGATTGGAATTTTAAAGAAAGTCAGTCATCTTATTATGAAATACATCTTAAAATAAAAGGGGGTTTTGGGGGGTTCGGAAGGCTGATTGTAGGTATTATGACCATTATTCAAATGGCAATGAAGATACCAGATATATTCATGTGGGCGATTGATATGATTGTTTGGTTTTGCACACAAGTATTAAATCCCCTATTATTTTTCCAAGATATTGGTTTATCAATTGTAGTAATATTAAAACTCTTTGTCATGACTGTATTAGATGCATGCACTGGTGTAGTTAAACTGTTAGTTGACACTGTATTTAATCCTATTTTATCAAGTTTTTGGGGTTATGTTCCTGAAGATGATAAAATTACAGATCAAGATGTTGAAAAAAAAGGAAAAAAAAATAGGGATAACTTCGCTAATGTTACAGCATCTAAATCAACAAATGGTAAATGTAAAACTAGATGTATTGAACCACCAGCAACTAATATTCCATTATCAGTTGTTTTAGCAACCATCCTATTACCCCCATTAGGTGTTTTTATGGAATTAGGTCTCAAAGGATGGTTTAATATCCTTTTGTCAGCATTATTAACAATGATGTATTATTTCCCGGGTCTTATATATGCGCTAATAGTCCTTTATTGTTAAAAAGTAAAAATGGTTTTAAGTAGATAATATAAAAATTATTTCTAAAGACAAGTTAAGAATACAAAAAGAGAAGTAAAATATGATACTAACTAAAGAAAATAAATATACAGCTCGAATAAAAAAATTAAAAAATCGTAAAGCAAAAAAGAAGTCATCAATGACCACAGGACAAGGTCCTATTGGTAAACTTCTAATTTTTTTATTTAAGGATTTAATTTTCAATACAATTATTGTTTCATTATATAATTTTTTCATTGATATATTTGCAATGGTCTTTGAATTTGTAGATTCTATGTTCTTCGGTGAATTTAAAGGTATTCTCGGTGGTAAATTAAAATCAAAACGCGGAACATGTTTTGAATATACTTATTTTAGATATTTTATGACCATTATGATTCCTCCGACAGGTATTTTCCTTTCGAGAGGTGTTTGTGCATGGTATAATATTATTATATGTTCTGCATTATGTCTTCTCAATTACTTTCCGGGTTTAATATATGCTTTTATTGTCATGCATAATGCCCCATATGCAACAAGATATCAAAAAATGAAAAGAGAAAAATTAGAAAAAGCTAAACCAACAAAACCAAAAAGTGACCTAGAAACCGCATTAACCCCTTTAATTTTATTCTTAATTGTAGTAATGATTACAGGATTATTTATAGTTCAAAACTTACCAGGGTCTAAATCATCTGATTTCATAACATCAACAAATAATGCTGTTAATCAATTTGGTGATTATGTCAGTGTCAGTAGTTATATTGGTAAATTCATGGATAAAGCACAAAAATTAGAACGTTTCATTAAAGCATAAAGATAAATTTATTAGATTAAAATATTTATTTTTTTTCTTGATATTTAGACAAAGAAATATAAAATGAGCACAAAAGAGAGTTTTACCGATAAACAACTTTATAAAAAAATAGAACAAGATGAATGGACATTTTATGATAAACTAATTTATGGAGGGCTCGGATACGGAAATATCTGTTTACCAACCCATTTTTTTGATGTCATTATGACAGTTATATTCCCACCATTAGGTATGATTTTATCTAAAATGGATTTCTTAGATTATTTTCCATATATTAATTGGGCTACATTAGATAGAGTTATTGATGGAATCAATGAAATTATTAATTGTTTCTTCTTAACCATGTGTTTTTATGTTCCCGGTTTAATATATGCACTTAATTCACTCGTTTGTTAATTTTTTATTTTTAAATTTTCATTTAAGAAAATCATTAATATTATATATTTAATTCTATAATTTAAATTATTTATGACAACAAAAACAAAACTAGACCCTTTAGAAATATATATTTCTGTGAGTCAGATAGCCATATTAATTAGAGAATGTCCATATGGCTCTTTAATTAACATGATAAAGCAAATTTGGAAAAAATACGATTTAAATGATTATAAACAAAAAATCAAATATTTCGAAAAAAAGAAAAAAATAACCATTGAACAGGTTGATGAATGGGATAAACTCGAAAATATTTCATATAAACTCAATTTTCCAACATTAAAGACCCTTACAACCTCTTTAATGTCAGTTTCATCAAAAAAAGAACTAGAAACGAAACAAGAAGAAATAGTTAATATGATACAAACTATTCCATCCCACGATTCAGATTCAGAAAATGATAAAAAAATACTAATAAAACTCTTCACTAGTTTTACAAATCGCGGATTTGGTCAAAAAAATGAAGAAACAGTCATTGATATTTATCAAGATATCACCAAAACTAAGATTTTTGATAAACAAAAAATAGTTATTGGAAGAATTAGAAAAGCAACCGATGATTATCCCATTAACTGGTTTATTAAAGGTAAAATTGATGGTTTAGTCAAAATTAAAGATTCAAATACTAATCATGTTGAAACAATTTTAGTCGAAATTAAAAATCGAACTAAATCTTTATTTAAAACATTAAAAGATTATGAAAAGCCCCAAATCCAATGTTATATGAAACTCTTGGGGTTAAATAAAGCTCATTTGGTTGAACATATGAAAGACGAAGACACTAATATTATTCCAGTTGAATTGGAAAATGAATATTGGAATCAAGTTTTAAATAAACTAAAACGATTTACAGTCTTTTTTTATGATTTTCTAAAAGATACTAAAATGCAAGAAATAGTGTTAGTAAAAGGGTCTTATGATGAAGAGGCTGAAAATATATTACGTAAAAAATTAGAAGACTATTTATGTAGCTAGAAATACCTTTTATTTTCATTCTGGTTGTCCTGTATATTTTTTAATTAAATAATATGCCAAAATTAAAATAACTGCAAATATATTTATCCAATTCATAAAATAACTACTTATTGGAGTTCCTATTGATTCTTCCGGTTCCTTTTCTTTCTTTTCTGCACCACCAAAAGTTTCAATTAAATAATCATCATGACATCCAACTTTTTTAACATTATCTTTTTTTGTATTTCTCTTTTTAATTTGTCTAGGTTCTAAATCATTTTCTGTCCCTAAAATATCACAATGCTCTTTTTTCTCTTTCTTTTTGTCAACAGTAATAGTCTCTGTTTTTACTAATTCATCCCAAATAGCTTTAGTAAAAGCTATTTTGGGATTTATTAACACTCCTTTTATTCCTAATTCTCTAGCAGCTTGTATATTTTGATAAGTATCATCAAAGAAAATAGTTCTATCATATTTAATGGATGGATTTTGTCTCATCAAACAAACTAGATGTTCATTTTTATCAGAATTAACACGAAAAGAACTGCTATATCTTTTATTACCACTTAAAGGTGTTAATATATTATGAGAATCAAAAATATTATTATCATCAAATAATCTATCTAAATATGCTTTAATAACGTTATAAGTTCCAAAACTGACAATGGCAACTTCTTTCTTTTTACCTCTAATATAATAAACTAGGTCTCTAAAAAAAATAGGGTCTGCAAAATCAGCCATTAATTTTTTCCAACTAGCCGATTCGACATCTTTTAATTCAATATTTGAAGCATATGAATGGATTTTTAAAATAGTATAATCAAAATCCCAAATATACATATCATATTGGTCTAGAAAATCATCATATTTAGAAAAATCTTCTGTAGCTAAATTCATTTTATTATTTATTGCTTTTATTTACTTTTATAATACTTTTTTATATTATTTATGAAACACACTTTTTTAGGAAAAAAGCGTTACCAAAACACACTTTTAACAAAAGTGTTACCAAAACACACTTTTAACAAAAGTGTTACCAAAACTAAATATTATAAAAAAATAATTATATTTGTATATCTAGAATCTCAACTAAACTTAACAAAGTATGTGTAACTAGAATTGTTAAGTTTAGTTCTATTTCTAGATGTGTAAATATCTTAAAATCTCTTAGCTAAGCTGACACAATTTGTCGACTATTTTATTATTGTTTTTGCTAACACTAGTGTGTCGACGGAATATGTATCATAGCTAATCTTGTTTTATTACCGGACCTCTCCGATGTGGTTATTATATCAACATCAAAAACGGAAAAAAAAGCCAAAAACGTAACTACAATATAAAGGAGAAAATGAAATATCATATAGAGACGGTCACTTTTACCATTTCTTGGATTTTGATTTTTTAGATTTCTTCATAACTTTCTTTGTTTTCTTAGATTTCTTTGTCTTCTTTGATTTTTTGCTCTTCTTAGCACCACCTACTTTAACATCATAAATTTGATGACGATTGAAATATGCTGGAGTATCACATTCGGAATACCCTTTAACAGCCATTTGACCACCTATCACATCCTTTTGGTCAAACGTATAACCACCAGCTTTTTGGGATTTAACCTTAATAGCCATTTTATTTTTTGTTTTATCATTCAAATAAGAAAAAAAATTGATGTCTTAGAAAAATTAATCTAATAGAAAAATTGATTAATATAATTTAAATCTATTATTCTATAAACATAGAATGAATAAAAAACAAGCTGAAAATAATGAAACCTCTGAAATTGAATTAAACACTCATTTACATGACGCTTTAATTGAAACTTTTAATAAAGAAATTGCAAAATTATTTAAAAACGTTTCCAAAAAATATGGACATGAATATATGTTTAATGAACATGATTTAATGGAATTTTATAAAAAACATAAAGTTCAACTATTCTATCGAAAAGCACCTGTTGTTAAAAAAGATGATAATGAAGAACCTGAAATTCTAGATGAAGAAAGATGTTATGCACGCATATGGGCAAATGGTTTTATGGATAAAAAACATTTTGGAGATAGATGTCAAAGGAAAAAAATGGGAGAATCAGATTATTGCCGACAACATACTGAACATCTAGTCCATGGAAGATTTGATGAACCACCTCCACCAGTTGTTAAAGGCTTCTTTGTTAAGGAAAATGCCACCCAGGAAGCTTACGAAAAATTTATGGATTCATAAATCATAATTACAAAAAGTCTAAAATAATAAGCAAAATTTAGATTATATTTTTTTATGTTTGAGCTTTAATAAGTTGGAATGAAATTTTAAAAGTTCCAGTTGAATTATTCACAGTATCATGATTTCTTAAAAGAATTTTAAAAGAGTCATCCACAATATTATAGACAGAAACTACTGGAAATAATAAACCCAGAGGTTCAGTTCCAACATATCCATTAATCGTTGCAAAAATTTGGTCACCTGCAGAGACTAATGTATTATTTACCGTAAAAGTTACATGAGCACCTGCAATTAAATCTAATGCAAAGGTTGTAATGATGCCGTTGGAAGAATTTAATGTAACTGGTGTTGAACCACTAGTTAATTGTGTTACAGTTCCAATTGTTCGATATAACTCATCAGGTGTATTTGGTGTCAATACATCCCATTTATTAACACCATCACATTGAATGGTAACTGTTTTATAAACTGAGGTTAAAACCCATTGAGCAATATTATCAATCTTTTCACCTGTATAACCATCAATAATGAGGTCATGATTACCACCAATTCTTTTAATATTATATACACGCCCAGAACATGTTGAAGCTTGAGGTAATTTAATTGTTATTACACCACCTGTGGTATCTACCAATAATGTATGGACTGATTTACCAGCTATTAAATAATTACCACCAATCAAATCAAAAGTATCACAATCACTATAAACTATACTTTTAGTTCCCAAAGCTAATTCACCAATCATTTGCACATCTGAACTAGGTTCAGCAACATTAAACCCATACTTCATTGCGTTTGTAATATTAAAACCTGGTTTATAAATGGCATATGGTTGTGAAGCAATAACACTTGTCGCAGATGGTATTGCACTCATTGAAGTAGAATTACTTACCGCAGTGATATATTTACTAATTCGAGATGTTTTGTAATAAATTATACATCCTACAAAAGTAGAAGAAAACCCATTACCTGTTACAGCAGTGCCAATTTGTGATGCATTATTTGCACCACTGTCAGATAATTTAGGACTGATATTAAATTTATTATAGGGTTCAGGTAAATAAAAACTAATACTATCATCAGATTTTATGACAAATCTAGATACATCTTCCGTTCCATTATTTGTAATAAAATCTAAACGTCCACGTGAATTATTCGAAATATTATCAACAGAACCGATAATTTTAGCCAAAGTAGTTGAAATATTCTTCGATTTGAAGTTAATAATTGATTGACCACCAAAAATCGAAGAAGTTGATTGACCACTTTCTAATAAAAGATTCGCAGCATTGGTCCCTTTATCTTTAACATGAATATGAGCTTGGGGAACAAAACCAGCTTGGTCATTTAAACCCAAATAACCATTATTATATATTATCATGGTTTGCTTTTCTAAATTGTCTTTTTCCAAACTAAATTTAAAATAATGGTCAGTTGCCCCGCCCATTGTTTCAATCTTACCAATCTCATAATTAGTTCCATTCGGTTTTGTAGCTCTAAATCCCAATTGATTTATTGAACCACCTGGAGTAATATTATTTAAATAAATATTTGGATAATCACCAACTGTATCCGAACCAGTAACAACAAATTTTGCACTAGTATCAGCTTGACCAATTGACATATTACCTTTCGCTGTAATCAAAGTTCGAATTGTGGAATCAACATCTAAAGCAGATAAAATAGCAGGTCTCTTTATTACATTCTCATATGCATCTGATGGAACACCAGTATATTCTGAAATTACAATCATTTCAACATCACTATTAATTTTTATGACTATTCTAGATACATCTAGAATAATAATTTCATCACCAATCGAAACCTCTGATAAAAATTTAGTTCCTAGACCAGCTAATGTGGTTCCGGAAGGGGTTATTATTCCTGTTAATGTTGAATTAGGAAGTGAACGTGTTTTGAATTGCTCAATAAAACCATCAGAATCAATTGTAAAATTATTTACCGAATCAGTCACATTGTCAGAAATACCTAAACCATTATTAGTTCTAAACACTAGTTTACCTTTATTTAATGCAATATTTTCATATAATTCAGTAACATTTACAGAAGACATGCTAGCATCATAAATACGAACATCATCCAAATAACCGTAAAAATTACGATTATCAGCTGTTATACCATTTGCATTACCAATTAACAAATTGACACTTCCAGACATTAATGATGAAATAACATTTGATGATAATCCTGTAGTTCCGCTTTCTAATGTTCCATCCAAATATAATTTCAAATCACTAGATAGATTGTCATAAATAAAAACTAAATTATGCCATTGACCATCTGCTAAATCTGAGGAACCTGTAATTGTTTTGATTCCAGTGTTAGTATAAACTGTTCCAAATGCATGAGCAGAAGGACCAATCGAAAGATTATAATTGCCAGCTGCTGTCATTCCAGTTGATAAAATAGTATTATAAGCACCAGTAACTCCACCATCAAATACCTTTAACCATGTTGATACTGTTAAACCATTGAGACTACTTGTTACGAATTCATCATTCACTCCACAATCAACATATTGTTCACCAGAAAATTGTAATGCACCTTTTATTTTACCAGCTGTCCAATCATTAAAGACATCAAAATTATTTAAAACTCCAGGTGTATTATATTTTGAACTATCAGATGCATAATTCGACCCTTTAATATCATCTAATTTAAACCAACGAATTAGATTATTAGATAAAGGATTTCTAGATTCATATGAAGTAGAATAACATCCAACTATTTCAGCTAGTTTAACATCTACAGAATCTTTAAAGACTACTTTACTAGCACCTTCACCATTACCCACACTGTTTGAATTATTTTGTAACGTTAATTCTGGTGGGTCATCATTAACCCCTTTAATATGAAATAATGAATCAGGGGTTGCTGTTCCAATACCTAGAAATCCTTGATTCGTAAAATCAAGGCTACCATATCCATTTACGACTTTTAATACTGAATTATCGTTATTTATGATTTCAGCAACAACGCCATTATCTGAAGTATCATATGTTTCAGCATAATAAACAATTCCTAGACCACAATCATTATTAGATTTATTCACTATTTTACTGATAAAAGGATTCTTATATCTGATTTTGGTATTGTCATTCTTTTGTAAATAATTTTCATTACCAATTTTATTACCATTTGATGCATTAAATTTTTGATAATAAACATTCGGAATTTCACCATTTGTCCAAACAATCATTATGTTTTTATCATAAGTTTCAGTTACGATTGGCAATGTATAATTAGAATTATCTAATGTATAATTTCTTGTCCATTGTGTAGGATTTTGTTGACTTAATTGTAAATCATTTTGAATTGGAGTAGTATTTACTGAATCAATAGAATATACTAAAACACCATTCGATGTATATCTATCTGCTTTAATTACTTTAGTATCACGTGATAATACAATTTCAACTATTGAACTAGAAATATATTTTATATTTTGTATTTTTTCAATTCTACCACTTAAATTTGTGCTAAATTCTTCACCAATTAAAAACCGTTTTGTTAATGTCAAAATTTGCACTTTTATAATTTGAGGTGTTAATGGATTACACTCGGTTAAAATACCATTACATGATGACGTTGACCCTAAAATATTGTCTTTACTTGTTTCTGTAAAAGTAAATTTGGTATTGTCTCCAAAATATCCTTCGTTATAAGTGACAATTAATCCATTTTTATATAATCCAGTAACAGAAGTTCTTCCATATGTTTTAGGAAATCCTGGACTAACAACAACTTCTGACCCATATTTTACACCATTCACAGTAAAGACTTGAAAATTAACATTAAAGAAATTTGATTGATATTCACTAATGTAAGAAATGACAAAACCACCTGGTGCATTTGGCTCACTAGCATCTAAATTGGCAACATAAGGGTAAGATTGGCTTAAAGAAGTTACAGTATTTACTTTTGTTTCTTCACCCAGTAAAGCAGTCCCATTTGGACCTAATCTTTGACAATAACAATCAATATTTGTTCCACCATCGGCTTGATTACTAGACCATGTAACAACGTAATTACCATTGGTTAAACCTGAAGCAATTGGATATTTTTGATTTGATGATGTCACAGTATTTATTAAAAATTCATTAACATTAATGGCTCTAGACCCATCAGGGAGAGAAGCATCAAATACTCGACCTTTAATATCATATTGTCCCAATGTTAAACTTTCTTCAGCACTCCAAACAACAAGAAATCTGGATGAACCTGTTGTTAAACTAGCAGCCACTGAAGGACATGTTTGATTATTGGTTGTAGATGTATTGATTTTAAATTGATTACCATTTCTAGTTCCATCAGGATAAAAGATTTGGCCAAAAATATCAAATTTATCAGTTGAATTTACATAACTTTCCCAAACAGCAACCCAACCACCATTAGTTAAACCAGATATCGAAGGGTTTATTTGCTGTCCAGAATACGCCACACTTAATAATATCTTTTTACCTATTTTATTAGTTACTTCAAAAGTCGCACTAGGTTCACTATTTCCAACACCGATTTGGCCATTGTCGGTGATTCTAAAGCGGTCCTGACCGCTTGTTTTAACAACAAAATCCTGACGATAATCATTCGCTAAATATCCTAATCCAGGTGCCAACGAATTTAATATTTGTGAATCATAATTTGCCGATTGCCCAGACAAAGCAGCTGTCATAGCTGTAAAAGTCCAATAGGTTTTTAATGAAAACCCAGTTGTTTGACTAAAAGTAATTGTAATACCATCTTCGAGTGTGAATGTAGATGGTGATAAGACACAAGGTATTAATTCTCCGACGAAAGTGTTCCCACCATCATTAGACCATTTAAATGTATTTGGTGTAAAATTAATGTTATCTATCTCAACTTTATAATATTTACGGGTTGTTCCAGTATACTGACCTCCTGTCGTTAAAATTGATACATCAGGTGTTACTGAACTAGAAGATGTGGAAGCAGGTGTAATATATCCAGTTATACCTATAATACTATCTGCAATAGCTGAATTTTTCCAATATAAATTAGTTCCGATATCATAAGTTGTGAATTCTTTTGTTGTTTGTATAGGAACAATTACGTTACCAGTTTTATAGGCGATATATTCTGATTGAATGGCTTTGTTTGATGTTAAAGATTCAACACCAATTGCGATTTCACTATCAATTGTATTACCACTAATCCCTTTATGCATAGTTTGTAATGTTATATCACATGATACATCAGCTAAGACACCATCGTTAATAGTTCTGATTAACATCCCATCATACCCAGGTTTAGATAAACTAGATAATGTTGAATCTATCATAACTTTACGAATACCATTTGGTTCAGATGAATCAATTAAAAGACAATCATCAACAACACGAAAAAAAGGGTTTGCAGGGTCAGTTCCAATTTGTATTTCAGGAGCTAAAAAACTAATCATATCATTTGCAACTAGATAAATACTACTAGCTGCACCAGAAATAGTATCTGTTGCTTCTAATTGAATGTTAACAGTTTGATTGGCAGGATTTAATAATAAAGGTTCATTATCAGGATAACCAATATTAATATTACCACCATCAGATTTAAATGTAATGTCCCCTGTTGATGTCATAGATGTTCCAGCTGTTCCAGATTGTATTGAAACACCTCCAGCTGGATTTGTTGTAACAAAACTCATGGCGGATGGTCCAGCTGCATTAGCCAAAAGTGACAAACTTCCTTCGGATGCTTGTAAAGAAATATCTCCAGTTTCTGAAATAAGATTTAAATCACCTCCGATATTAATATCAACTAAATCTGTAATATTTAAAAAATAATTTTTCCCAACTAAGCGAATGTTACCATCAATATCTAATCTAATTCTTCCAACATCATTTGTTACATTTAAAGTGTTAAAAAAACCATTTACTCGATTAGCAGTCATTCTTTTAACTTATTTTCTTATTTTATTTAACTTATTTATATATTTTATTTGAATATTTTATTATATCATATTTTTCTTTTAATTTTTTTCTTTTCTTTTTCTTTTTTCTTATTTCTTTTTTCTTATTTCTTTATTTTTAATTTTTAATGGAAAGAGTTTAACGTGATAATTAAAATTCTTTAATAATAATAAGAACTAATAAGATAAATTAAGAAAAAAGGATATAACTTATAAAATAAAATGGCAGGTGGATTATTACAATTAGTTGCTATTGGGGTTCAAGATTTATTTATAACAGGAAACCCTCAAATATCTTTATTTAAAGTTGTTTATAAAAGACATACAAACTTTTCGATGGAATCATCAAGACAAACATTCGATGGTCAACCTAATTTTGGACAATCAATTACATGTAAATTAAGTCGCGATGGTGATTTATTACATCGTATTTTTCTAGAAGTCGATTTACCAAAATTAGAATCGCAGAATGGAAATACGATTAGTTGGGTCAATGCAATTGGACATGCTTTAATTGAGCAAGTTGATTTATATATTGGTGAAAACCTTATAGATACTCATTATGGTGAATGGTTAGAAATCTGGTCTGAGTTAGCTTTAGATTCATCTAAGAGAAATGGATACAATAACATGATTTCAAAATATGAATCTTTTACAAGTGTTTCTGGAGGTTTAACATTATTTATTCCATTACAATTTTGGTTTTGTCGTAACCCTGGTTTAGCACTTCCTTTAATTGCACTTCAATACCATGATATTAAAATTATAGTTAAATTCCGTAGTTTTAATCAATTATGGACTTTTGGACCTAATTCAAATTATACCGTGACTAAATCAGGAACTACAGTGACATCTACATATGGTCCTGATTTTGATTCTCAAGATATTGGTAAAATAATTTATTGGGAAGATGGAACAACTGATACAATAGTTAGTATAACTGGAATTAAACAAGTCACAGTGTCTTCATCTGGTTTTAAGAGTTCTCAAAGAATTTATACTAAACCAAATGACCAACCAAAACAAACTTATGCTATTCTAGATACTAGAATATATGCTGATTATATTTATTTAGATACATTCGAACGTAAATTCTTCGCTACAAACAAACATGAATATTTAATCGAACAATTACAATATGATTCTGATACAAATTATCAAAAAGGTCAAAGATTTCTCAAAGTTCCTCTTAGTTTTAACTTACCTATGAAGGAATTAATCTGGGTCAGTCAATTAGCGAAATATACTGAAGACAATGACGTCTTTAATTTTAGTAACACAAATGACCCTAATGCGGTTCCTAGTGACCCAATTGAAAAGGCACTTATTTTATTTAATGGTATTGAAAGATTTGAAGAAAGAGTTGCAGGATACTTCCGTTTAGTGCAACCATTTTCTCATCATACTCGGTGCCCTTCATCATATATTTATGTTTATAGTTTTGCAATGGCCCCTGAGAAACATCAACCAAGTGGAACAGCTAATTTTAGTATGTTAAATACTGTTGATTTGCGTTTAACATATGAAGTAACTATTCCTGATTCTAATGTTAGAGTATATGGTGTTAATTATAATGTTCTTAGAATACAAAGTGGTATGGCAGGTTTACTCTATGCTGACTAACCGCACTTTTTTAGGAAAAAAGTGTTACCCAACTTTATTTACTTTATTTACTACTCCCTTCATAAAGTTGGTAATGAATAAAAATTAGTGTAGTCAAAAGTGTATGGTGTAGTCAAAAAAGTAAAATAAGTCATGAAAAGTCAATATTTTTACATATTAACATTAAGTTTAAGTTTTTGACTACACCATACACTTTTGACTACACGTTTTATTTTTTACAACAAATTTATAATGATACATATGATGAATATTTTTTGTATTATAAAAAACAACAAAATAGTGTAGGATAAAATTAAAAAATATTAAATTTAAGTTAAATATATGTAATTCCAACATAAAAAAACCCTTGATTTGTTCTTTTTTTTTCTATTTTATTCAAAATAACCATTTGATTTGAAAATTTTTTATCATCTAAATTTTTATATAAATTACTATCAATATATTTTAAATATAATTCGCGACAAGAAATTTTATCAGTAGGTAAATTAGTTATTTTACAAAAATCATTTAAAAAATCTTTAACTGGATTATTTTCATCAAAGTATAAATTATTTTGTTCTTTTACTTTACTCGGAATAATGATAGTGTTATGGTCTTTATTTTTATATGCATATTCTAATAAAATACCAATAAAAGCTCTAATAAAATCTATATTTTTTATAAATTTATCTTTTAATGATGTATCAATTTGACGTTCAAATTCTGTTAATGGATTTTCAACAAATGTAAAAGGGTAATTAATAACTTTTAATCGTTGTGAAATAGCTACATCTAATTTATCAATTTCCGGGTTTTTATTACATTGTAAAATAACACTAAATTTAGGTTTAAAAGAAATATTAGATTTATAAAGATCTCTAACAGTAATAGTATCACCACCGGTGATTGATTTAACCAATGATGTTTTTAATTTATAACTTTTATCATTTGAATCATCTGGTTCAGATAAAACTAACATTCTTGTATATTTTGCATTTGCAAGGGTTGGATTAGTAGCTGAGTTAGTTTCACCAGTTAATAAATGACTATCAGATTGTTTATAATAAACATTCAAACATTTTTCTAATATATTACCTAACAATCCTTTCCCATTTCTACCACCACCTGTATGAATATATAAACTTTCATTTTTATTTCCAAAAATACCTAAACCAATTGTTGTTAACCAATAATCAATAACTTCTTTATCTTCAAAAATACTCCATAATAAATTATTAATATCTTTTCTATATGTATTAATAATTTCACTAGTTGGTGAATTATATCCAACTGTCATGCTAATAAAATCAATTGGTTTAATGTTTCTATACTCACCAAGTGTTAAATCAAATACTTTATCATCAAATGCCAATAAATTAATATTTTCATTTAATTTAGCTTCAATATTATCAACATAATATAAACCACATAAAGCTTCTATTACACCTTTCTTAAAAGAACTATTACCAATATTATTATAATTATTTTTAACTAGTTTATTTTTTTGTAAATATGTATCTTCTGCTGGATTAATTAAATTTCTTTGTTCAATAATAATTTTTTGTATAGTCATTGTTATATTATTAAACAATTCATCTTTACAATCATTTAACTTTTGATATATATTATTAGAATTTATTGAATACCAAGTATTATTGCTATAAATATATTTAGTTGGATAAAGTTGATAATATACCAAAGCTATGTCAAAATGATTAAATGTTTCCATTAAATTCCAAAAATCTTTTCTTTTGGATTGTAGTTTTGTCCATATTTCAGGATTATCATTTTTAAGCATATAATATAATGTTGCAATTCTATAACCATTACTGTCCTTTTTTAAAGAACTAATTATTTTATTATTTGATTCTTTATTGTATCCTTTACCTTTTTGGGAATATTTATCAAATATTCGTAAATCATAACCTTCATTTACAAAAACACATGCAATTATAAACCAGTCACCATAATTATTAAATCTATCATTTTTTAACCCATCTAAAAGTGAATATAATACATGACTATCTTCGTTTGTATTGCTATCATCATCTTTTATAACTTCTTTAATTACTTCTTTAATAACTGTATCTTTTTTTTCTCCATATCTATCTTTAATTAATGTTAAACACCATTCTAATGCATATTTAGGCATATCATTTAATGGCCATGAATTTTTATGAATAGTATATTGATATTCTTCTTTAGATACATTATGATAATATTTCGGAACAAAATACAATGTATTAAGATTAATATCAGCAACCCCACATTTTTTATTTCTTTCTAATACATCTTCTTTATTGAAATAAAAATGATATCCTTTCCGTGTTTTAACAATGAAGGAGCAATCTTTTAATAATTGTTTAAGAATTGAACATTGTGTAACATCATCAACATCAATCGTTGATAATTGTTTTGTTATAACTGATATTCCATTTGGAATTATATCTTCTATTTTTGTAAGTTTATTGTAAATAGGTTTATAATAATGAAGTGTATTTTTATATTTAGCTTCTAAAGGTGCTATAACATTTTTTTTCAGGTTGCCATCTTTATCAGTATAAGCACTGACATTGATACCAAAATATTTGAATTCTTTGAAGTCGTTGTATTCCATTTTGTTTATTTAATTATAAATAATTTTTTATTTATATTCTTTTAACTTATATGACAGAAATAAATTTTAATTTTCTTTTATTAATCCATGATTTTTAAGAATAGATTCTGTATTAAGATGAAATTTACTTTTTAAATGATTGTATTTAGTAAAAGTACCATACATTTTTCCACAAATTTCACATTTAAATCGTATATCTTTTTGTCTTTCAACATATGCAACCATAGCCTTACGATTACATTCATAATATTTTTGTTTAGGTTTAGTTACAATATTATTATCTGATGATGTTTCCATTCTTTATAATAATATATCATATATTTTATTTATGTTTTTTTTACCAATATAACTATTTGTTCCCTATCAAAATTGTATAAAAACCAAAATTAGTATATAATCCAAATATATTCTGAAAAAATGTATCTATGTAAAATAAATATCAAAAATGATGGGACATTTTCCAATGTTAATTATTATGTTTATATCTGGTATTTTATCATCCATGAGTATATGGGCTGATAAAGTTTCAGATATGGCTATTTCACTAAATGATATTTACATGTCTTTATTGATGTGTGGATGGATGTTATTTTTCATGGGCATTTATGAAAAAGAATCGAAAACAATAATGATTGGTATTATTTCGGTCATTATTATCTTTTTAATGATAAGAACTCAATTATTTATATCACCAAAACAATATGTAATATCGATGATTCCACATCATTCAATGGCTGTTTTAATGTCTAAAAAATTATTAGATAAAACACCAAACCTAGAATTACATACTTTGGCTAAAAATATAATTGAAAGCCAAGAAAGAGAAATACAATTTATGAAAACACAATTATAATTTACTTTTTCCAAAAAAGTAATATCAAAAAGGATAAATTGTAAACTATCAATTCTAGATACATTAGAGTCCTCTTTTTATTTTTAAGTTATAAAAGGATAAACATGTAACTAGAATATCTCTTTTTAAAAATACTGTTATTAAAAATTAAAGTTTATAAACTATCCAATTCTAGATATACTTTAGTCTTCTTTTAATTTTTAGAAAAAAAAAAGCATGTAACTAGAAATACTCTTTTTCTAAAAAGTAATCTTCAAAAATAAAAATTATAAAATATTCAATTCTAGATATGCTAGAGTCCTCTTTTTCTTTTGCGCATGGTTTTGTCACCTCCACGTAATTTAATGGAATTTAATAAAAAATATAAACTCCCTAATATTAACATTCATCATCTTCTAATAAAAAAATCAATCCTCCTTGCCATATGACAACATCAAAGGAAAGGTTCGGTAAATAAAAAAGTTGAAAAAAGGTTAGCTAAGCTTACTTCATTATTTTAGTAATATTTAGCTAAGTTATTTTTAAGATTTTTAAGATATTTATATTTTTTGGTAACGCTTTTTTCCTAAAAAAGTGTATCTAGAATATCAACTAAACTTAACTATTCTAGTTACACATACGTTGTTAAATTCAGTTGTTATTCTAGATATACAAATAAAACAATAATTAATCATTAATTTAAGTTTTGATAACACTTTTGTCAAAAGTGTAGTAAATCAATAACGATGCCAAGAAAATACCAAAGAAGTTCTTAGAAAATAAATCTAGGATATTAAATGACACATTCTTCATATTATACGAGAAAAAAGCAGCTATACCATACAAAAACCATGCTCCTGAAAATAAAAAGAAGGTGATACGACCCCATTTAAAATCCTTAGCATATTTATTGTAAATTATCGCAAAATAGGTGAAAAATGGTATAAAACCTAAGATATTCGCAGTTATTGTAGATAAAATATTCATTTCACCTAGAAAACCAAAAAATAACATCATCCAGTTTAATACAAATATTAAACCAAGCGTTTTCCAGTTTTCTTTAACTATTGATAAAACACTTCCAGCATCCTTTTTCTCTTCTTCGGCTTTCATATAAATTAAATAAACAGTATATGTTAATAACATTGTTGGTGTAGTTATCATCCAATCAATATATCTATGCGGAGTAATGTTTTTAATATTGGCAAAATTATAAACCATCCAGATATAAAAGGTCCCTTCTATCAATTGGACTAATAATTCAATCTTTACTAAATCTTTAATTATTTGTAACTTTGAAGGGGTTTTCATAGCTAGAACAAAAGCATCAAACAATCCAGTTAAGATTTGGATTATTAAAGATAATATACCAGTTAAATAAATAATTTGCATCTTTTATTTTATAGTTTTATTTTTTTTTTGATATTTTACAGATTAGCGTTAACTATATAATTAAAATTTACACATAAAAATAAATAAATAATATTAATATGACAGAAGAACAAGACCTAAAGAAAATTTTAACTGAAAATCAAACTAGATTGACAGATGAAGAAGTTACTAGAATATCAAATAATATTATTATGAATGAATGGCCTCATAATATTGAACATTCACCATCAAATTTTCAAAAAAATAAAATAAATATTAACGAAAACTTATATCAAGATTTAGAAGTTTTTGTCAGTTATAACCATGATATCAACGATACCGTTTATAAAAAAATTAATTACACTAAAACACAACTAGGAAACCATTATTTACAACAACTTTTACTTAATCCAACCAAAAATGTCGAACAACTCAAAAAACGCCAACAGTTTATTAAATCTCTAATCGAAAATCCAGAAAAACAAAATAACGTTAATGACCTTTTAGAAAAAATTAAAGAATCGCAAAATGATGGATTATGGACATGGAAAGAAAAGTCACCAGAATTTAATCAATTATTCGAAATTCTTTATTTCAAAAATCCATATTTACAAACTTTCAATAGCTCAGAATGGTTTCTCAAAATATATAATTATTTCCAAATCATTTTTCTACCTATTTATGGTCTTATTGCACCAATCTTATTCTTCATCATACCTTACATTATTCTTCGATTCTTCTTCGGTCTCAAGCTACCATTTATGTTTTACTTTAATATCGTTAAAAGCACACTTTTCGGAGGAGGTATTAGTTCCCTTTTTGGCAATTCAGGTGTTATCAAAATAGGACAATTATTATATCAAGCTCTTACAGTTTTTCTATATTGTTATGGGATTTATAACTCATTTAAAGCAGCTTACACACTTAATAATATTATTGATTTAATACACCAAAAAGTCAATTCACTCGCCAAATTTATTAAAACATCTTATCAATTATATCAAGAATGCAAAACCATATTTACACTCGAACCTTTAACTGTTTCTTATCTAGAATTATGGGATAATATATTCGAAAAAGAACCTTATTTATTGAGCGATAAAGGCAAAATCCTCAGAACTTTCTTTTTGGTAAGTATCGGTCATGAAGGTAAAACTAGATTAACACCACTTTTACAAATGGTCGGAATGATTGACGCTTTTCATTCCATATCTAAATTACAAAATTATAGTCAACCAGAATATCTTCTTTACACAGATAAACCAATCCTAGAAAGCGAAGAAATTTGGAATCCATTTCTAGATTCATCAAAAGCCATCAAAAATGATTTTAAATTAGGTAATAATTTACCAAATAATATGTTAATTACAGGACCTAATGCATCTGGAAAATCAACTTTTATAAAATCAGTTGTTCTAGGTGTCTTAATGGCACAAACTATTTCAATTGTTCCTTGTAAAAAAATGATTATGTCACCTTTTCAATTATTAAATACCTATCTTAATATACCAGATGCCAAAGGTCGTGAATCACTTTTCGAAGCCGAAATGTATCGCGCTAAGAACCACATAACCGCAGTCAATGCTTTAACTAACAAAGACTTTTCATTAGTTGTTATGGATGAAATATTCAATTCAACCAATTATGAAGAAGGTGTTGCAGGTGCTTATATTATTGGTAAAGAACTAGGCAGAATTAATAACAGTCTTTCAATTATTACAACACACTTTGGTTATTTAACTAAATTGTCAAAAACAGGAAACTTTACAAATTACATGTTCGAAGTAGAAAAGAAAGACTCACAAATCATAAAATCTTACAAAATAAAAGAAGGAACCTCAAAACAATACCTAGCTTTAGACCTTTTAGAAAAGAACGGTTACACACCAGAAATGATTCAAGAAGCTAGAACAATATTCCAAGAATTAGTAGACCTTAATGAAAAACTTAATGAACACCAAAATACTGAAAAGACCGAACAATCTACACAAACACAAGAAGAAGAAATAGAGGAACTAGAAACTAAAGAAGAACTAGAACATGAAGATAAAGAAATTAAAGAAATTAAAGAAATTAAAGTATGAAATTATATAAAGCATAAATAATATTCTAAATAAAAAGAAAAGAAAAATATGTCAAATCCTAATTTTTTTTCTGACCCGGGAACAACAGCAACTCTAACAGCAGTTTTAGCTAGTTCAATTAATAATACAGTTACTAATATTCCTTTAGTCGATGCCTCAAATTTTCCATCAAAAGGAAAAATACAAATCGGAACTGAAGTTATTACATATAATGGAAAAACAAACAATATATTAAATAATTGTTATCGTTCTAATCCAGCATCACACACAGCACCTGCAATTGTTACTTTATTAGCAAGAACTTCAGAAGCACCAATCGGAACATCGATAGTTCATTCAGGATGGTATAAAGAACGTGGAGCCAGTGATAAAACCCTTCGAGTTTCTGATAGCAATCTAATGATGCCAGGGGCGATTCGTTTTAATGAAATAACCTCAAACTTCCAAGGCTTTAATGGCAATGATTGGGTCACTTTTAATGCTGAAAAAGGCGCAACCGGACCCGCAGGAACTAATGCTAGTGAATTATTTAATTTTGTTAACTTACCACCTGGATTATCTGGAATGGGAATTGGTGAAGTATATCAAAGCGCAGATGATACAACGGTTTATTTAAGAAGCATTCAATCCGGAACATATGACCTAACATCTTCGATTACTGGTGTTCAAGCCATTCAAATCGCTAATGATTCTAATTACATTACCCTAACTCCACAACCACGTCCCTATGTTTGGGATTTTACTTCAATCAATTTAATTAATGACCTCAAAGGAGAAGTCGGAGGTAAATTAAAAGCATTCGGAACTGTTAGCAAATGGCGAGTGAAAACTGGTAAAACGGTTCAAAAAGGGTATGCTGTCCGAGTAGCTTTAGATTTAGTTAATACTCAATTAACAATTGAACCTTACACATATACAACAATGACTGATTTTGTTACCACAAGTCAAGAAGGTCTAGGATTTCTTGGTATTGCTTTAGAAAATAAATCAGGTGGTGAATCATGCGAAGTTTGCACAGAAGGAGTTACAACAGCAATTATAGGAGAGAATCCACCTTTTACAACTCGGACATATACAGATGGAGCAGGTCATTATGGATTTGTCAGTAAAGATGGAAAGATTTTTATCCCTAATCCTTTAACATCAATTACAATTGCACCAATTGCAGGATATTGGCTTCAAAAAGGAGAAATTGGTTATAATAATCTAGGGCTCTTTTATGTCAAAGGAGGGCTAGCCCTCTAAACTTAAAAAAAAAATAAAATATGTTAAATTTAGAATTGATTTTTTATAATAATATTAAATTAATAATTTGGATTTCTACTCCCTCTTCATCGTCTTGGCGCTACTGCTACTACTGGTGCTGCTTTTGTTGCCGCTGCTGCTCCTGCTGCCGCTCCTGCATCTGGTTGTGCTGCTGCTTCGTTAGCTGCTGCCGCTGCTCCTGCATCTGGTTGTGCTGCTGCTTCGTTAGCTGCTGCCGCTGCTCTTGGTGCTGCTGCTGGTGCAGGTGGTGCTGCTGCATCTGCTGGTGCTGTTGCATCTGCTGGTGCTGCTGGTGCAGGTGGTGCTGCTGCATCTGCTGGTGCTGTTGCATCTGCTGGTGCTGCTGGTGCTGCTGCTTCGTTAGCTGCTGCCCCTGCTCTTGGTTGTGCTCCTGCATCTGGTTCTGCTGGTGGTGCTGCATCTTGTTGTGCTCCTGATGGTGCTCCTGCGTTAACTGGGACTAATGCCAATGCTCTTGCTGCTGGTGCTGGTGCTGCCGCATCTGCTTGTTGTGCTGCTGCTACTGGTGCTGCTGCATCAGAACCAGCCTCATCATTATCAGAACCAGACTCATCATTATCAGAACCAGACTCATCATTATCAGAATCAGACTCATCATTATCAAAATCATAAGCAAGCTGCACTACTGGTCGTTTTAAAGTTGCTTCAAATAATGCAAGTAAAAAATTGGCAGCTTGTTGAAAATCATATGTATAACCAAATTTGTTATTAATTCTCTCAACCTGAGGTAAATATTTGTCTAAGTCAAATGTATGTAATTTTTTTTCTTTCTCTTTTACTATTAAATTTAATAAATATAAACTAGCTGGAAATACTACTTCATTAACTTTATCAACTGATATAGAAACCTTTTTTAATAATTCTTTTTTTTCGAAAAAATAATCACTAACATTAAAATCTATAATTAGATCTTTAAGCTTTTCATCAGGTTCTGTTTGGCTAAATACAGAAACTAAAAAAGGCACTTCATCATTATCTGTATTGGATAGTTTTCTGACTGGACCACCCTGAATAAGGTTTGTAATTCTAGCACATAATTCATATAATATTAAAGACTTGAAATGTAATAAAGTGTCAGCGGACGTGTTAATTTTTGTATTATTAGTTCCTTCGTTTATATCAAAATTTGATTTTAAATACAAAGTTGCAAAATCCTCATCGGTTAAAAATTTAACACATTTGGCAAAAAACTCATCAATATTTGTCAAATTATAAACAGGTCTATCATTTTTTATATTTAATTCTTGTAATTTATCTGCAACAGTTTTTGTAGCACCTACTGTAAATTCATAATTACTATATAAAGTTACAGTATAATCAGCACCACCCTTTTGAATATATTCAATTTCTTTTTTTTCTTTACGAGGACGTAGTTTCTTACTTCTATTTTTCAAAACAACCACTAATTTCTTTTTGCTTTTTTTCTCTGTTCTATCAATTCTTTCCATATTTGTATAATAATTATTAATAGTTATAATATTTATAATGATAAAAGAAATTAAAAATAAAAAATTATCATACTAAAAAATGATATTATATCAAATTCTAGATTACTTAAAATTGTCGAGTATTGTTATCTAGTTTTGTTGATTAGTAGCCCATGCTAAATCGGTTTGTGGATTTAATTGATAAACAACATTTTGTTTGTTAGGTGGAAAATGGTCACCAAATGGTGTCTTTAAAGGTTGAATTCGGTTATACATGTATTTATCATTGATTATTTTACATCCTTCGAATCTTGAGAGTTGTAAAACACCATAACCACGCATATTGGACCATCCATGGCTGTGAGTGGTTGGGAAATCTACTTTGGCATATAAATTGTTGTTCATTTTAAATTATAAAATTATTAATTTATTACTATAAAAAGATAAAAAATAAATAAATATAGTTGTTTTGAAAATAATAAATTAAAACCAAAAAATAAAAAGAGATTGAATATACTTTAAAAATATAAAATAATACATCATGATATAGATTTAATTAATCACATTATCACCTGTAGTGAGCTCAAATATTTTATAGAAGTCCAAAGATGTCAATAAAGGCGTTATAAAAACGCACACCTAGGCTTACATAGCGTCGGAGAATCTGAGTTATTAATTCAACAATTTCACTATAATTTTGATTTTCAACAAATGAATGAGTTAGTTGGTAAAACTCACTCTCCAGTCTTTCATAGTTTCGAATACGTTCCGCAACATTTGGGTCATTATTACGATTATTGGGATGAATCCAATTGTCACCGAGTTGATTTGCCATTGATGCAAGGTTTTTCAGTGTTGTCATAAATTCCTCTTGTTGTTCGGTTGTCAAGCTAGCGTAAACTGCTTTTAAGTGTGGACTGTCATCTTCATGATTATATAAATCAGGTTCAACATATGCTTCAATGTGTTTAATCATGGTTTGGAAAAATTCGGAGGTTCCCCACCAATAAGTTTGACAAGAATGAGGGATGGCAAAATTCATGCTCATGTTGAAAATGTAAAATGTAAAGGTTGAAAATGTAAAAGGAAGGTTGTTGTGTTTTATTTTTCTATATTTTAAGTTTCAATTTTATAAATCATTAAATTCATAAAATAAACCAAATATAAATCGTGAAAAGATATTATAAATATATTGAAACACGATGTCCTAGTTCTTAATTTATACAAAAATTTTAGAAAATATTATTTAATCGGAAAAACTAAGCAAAAAATATCTCATAAAATATAAAATAAAGACGTTAAAATATAAAAGAATAATTGAAAAATGACTACATATGAAATAAGCGATGGCATAAATAATATTTTTGATATAGTTAAAAATAATTTAACTAAGCTGGATGGTCCAGATGAGAATTTTTTAAAAGAACTTGCAGATGGGGGTGATAAAACAAGACTCAATCCTATATTATCTCAAATACATGTTTATATGAGAACGATTACGGAAGCAAAAAAAAAAGAAATTGGAGGCGATACTGATATAATTAATAATAATACTACTAATGATGAAATAAAGAAGATTCATTTCTTAGCTGCAGCAATTTATAGACATCTTGTATTAAAAGTGTTAGAAGAATTAGAAAAACGCCCTAATACATATTGGAGTGATGTTAAAACTGTTATTGATACTAACTTAAAGTTAGACGCGAATGGCGTGTCATCGACAAAGTTTGGCCATTTTTACATTAATCCGGTTAATATAACAAAATTATCTATAGCTAATGCCGACAACATATTAATGTATCAATTATTACAACAATTAATCGCTAATAATTTGAATCCAGACATCGATGATGTGCTAAATTTTCTTTCAAAAATTGATAAGACTTGGGGTAAGAAGATAGATGAAGGAATAGTACAAAGAGTTATTGATGAATCAAAAAATCAAAACCCACCTACTCAAGTATTTACATATTTTAAAGACAATGAACCAGTTAGCACTTTGGCTAGATTATATGATGTAGACCCATCAGACCCACTCATTATTTTGTCAGTAAATTATAAAAAAACAGCTGAATTTATAGACCATATAAACGATGTAATATCAAATGCTATTAAGTATAATGCACAAATGACCGCATTTTTTAATAACACCAATTACACGAATGATATAGCTGCATTCACTACTGCATTTAATAATGGTGGTAACACAAATGCGAGCAATGGAGAGTCTATGTCGGCACCTCAGTTAGCTGCATATATAATAACAAATCCATATGAAAAAGCAAACAAGAATGATTTTACTATTCTCAAATTTTTACAAGAAGTTAAAAATTTAAAAGTAATAATTGATAAAATTGTAGAATTAAAAAAACCAGACGCTAAAGAAATAAACGAGTTATTTACAGACTCTACTTTTAAGTTTAATGAGTTTATAACGCAATTTCAGTTAATAAAAGGTCAATATGAAACCAATTTATTAAAAGATACTTATGATAAAATTTTAATCCAGGCTGACCAAGTAAAAGGGGGAGCAAATACTGCTTATCAAAATACACGTATAAAAAAAGAAGATTTAGATGGTTTATTGGCAAAAATCGTAGCTTTACAAGTAAGAGTATAAAAAATAAAAATAATTCCTCTATTAACTTTTTAAAATTTAGTTTAAACATGTCATGATTTTTTCTAAGACATAATTAAAGAAAAACAAGATGTCATTATCTACTTCCAAGGATGCTATTTTTGATTCTCTTCTCATCCGAAATGGTGGGGTGATTCTCAATAATACCGACAACCTTATTCCTGGAACAATACGATTCAATTCAACTAATAAAACTTTCGAAGGTTATACCGGTGAACCTGGCCCACTTGGAGAAACTTGGCGAGAATTAACACTAGATATTGCATCCGCCGAAAAACTTGGCGGTGTTAGAGTAGGTGCCAATTTATTTATCAACGAAGCTGGCATTCTATCATCTAGCGCCGGAGTTAGTCGCATTTTGCAAAATATTGTTACGGTCGCCAAAGAACTCCATGCCGCAGACTTCACAACCATCGCCGACGCAATATCTTATATTGATTTATTAACCCCAGAAAAACAACCTTCAGCTACTAATCAATACAAAATCATTGTCTCACCAGGTGTTTATACCGAAGCAGTCACATTACCCGATTATGTCAGTCTTCAAGGCGAAGGACAAGGATTAACAATCATTAGAAGAGAAACAGGTGGGACATCATTCGAAAATGGAACAGTTATTAGATGTGGCCATTCATCTAGAATAGAAAACTTAGAAATACAACATTATCAAGGGACATCCAACGTTTCGGTAGGTATTTCGGCTTTCGGAAAAACAAATGTTGTAATACAAAACGTAACCATCAATATCGGACATCCAACCGATGTATTACAAGCTGGTGTAGATTCACAAGCTATTCATCTTCTTAACGCTCAAAATGTATCTCTAGATAATGTTAGAGTTAATATTACACAAGGAACCGGGATTATATATGGTATAAATGCGGATATGACATATAATACAATTGTTTATAATACTGAAATCAAAATAGATGCACCAGGTAATCTTTGTGCAGGGATATATCACCAAAATTTAAGTGATGGTGAATATAATTTATGTAATTTTGATGTTAAAGGTGGACAAACAAATGCTGCAGTTTCATTATATCAGTCAACCCCATTATTTAATTCATGTAAATTAATTGCAAGTGCATCAATTCTAGATGAAGAACTAAGTGTTAAAGCTCAAGCATATGGGTTTTATAACAACTCAACTGAGGTGAGACATTATTATGTTGGTTCAAACTATCTCATGACATCAAATTCGTCAACAAATGAAAGAGATACTATTAGACTTCCATCAACATCCGGATTTGTTGCCAATAATTATATTAAAGTCGCAGGTGCCATTTTTACCGAAAATAATAATATCTTTATGGTCAATGAAGTCACATCCACCGATTTAATTCTCGGTAAAAATTTATTAAAAGCAGAGGGTCCTATTTCAAATATCACAATTGAACAATTATATACTATCGAACTCAATGGATGCTACGTCCAAGCTACAAATGCTCCGATTTTTAACACACCAAATAATGGATTTTTTGCTTTTAAATGTGAAAAATCAGTCCTAGTACCAGGATTAAATGGACCAACCATTAACAATGGTATTTTTATTACCGAACAATATCATACATATATAGTTGCCCAAGAAGGTGGTGATTTTAAAAATGTGTATGATGCTGTTGAATCAATCACAGACAATTCCCAATATAATCGTTATACAATTATTGTAAAACCTGGAATCTATCAAGAAAAACAACAAATCATGATGAAACCATACGTTAACATCATTGGTTCTGGACAAGAATCTACCGTCCTCGTTTTTGATGTTTGTTCATCAATTGATAGACAATTGGGTTCAGCAATTGTTCTAGCTTCAAATTCAGAAATCTCTCAATTAACCATTCAATCAATAGCTACCACCACAAATGCTACTTATCGTATTGGGTTATATGGTAATGAAGTAACAAACACATTAGTTGATACAGTAACCATAATTGCTACCGCATCAGAATATTTACATGAATCTGTGGAAACAACTGCTGAAGGTGTTTTCTTAAATTCTCCATCCGATAATATTATTTTAAGAAATTTAGATATTACTGCCAATGGTGCTTTTAATAATGCTGGTATTGAAATGTATTCGACCAATGCAACATGTCCTGTTGTTGAAATAAGAAATGGTTCCATTCAAGTTGATGACCCATTAGGTAGTTATAACTATGGTATTTTATCCAACAGAATTACTTACAATATGATTGGAACTAAAATCACAGTTATTGGTAGCCCAACTGACAATACCAAATTCTGTTATGGTATTAAAACACTTAATGAACCAGCCGTTAACGAATACCTAATCCAATTCTTTTCGGTTGATTTAAGAGTGAGTGCAATTGTCGACCAAACCAATTATGGAGTTTACGCATCAAATTATCAAACAATTATTGGCGGTAGTTCTAACATTGTCGGGACAATTTATTATTCAGCTGATGCTGAAGGACAATTAAATAGCTATAAATCCTCTGTTAAACTCTTTAATTGTTGGAGTGTTTCTTTCAATGGAACACAAATTGTATTCAACCCTCTGAGTGGCGGAGGGGCACCAATTTCTGGTCTTAATGGTAATTTATTTGTAGGTGATAATGCAGGTAATAATACCCTTACCGGAAGTAATAATACAGTTGTTGGAAATGATTCTGGTTATATGATGACAACTGCTTTCAATTCAACACTTTTAGGTTTCCGTGCTGGTGAATCAATTAGTGAAGGTAATAATAATACTTTTCTCGGTAAAGATGCTGGGCGCGCAACTAATACTGGGGATAATAATACCTTTACTGGTTATTTAACAGGTATTACAAACAGAACTGGTTCTGACAATAGTGCTTATGGTTCAGAGGCATTAAAAACAAATTATTCAGGTGATAGAAATGTAGCTATCGGTCGTCAAGCTGGTTATAATTTAACGATTGATGATAACGTAATGGTTGGTTTTCAAGCTGGTTATGCTTCTACAACAGCACAAGAAAATGTCATGATTGGTAGCAATGCTGGTTTATTAAATACTACTGGTGATGCAAATGTATTAATTGGATACCAAGCTGGTCTTACAGGTAATGCTAATAATGTTGTTGCGGTAGGTCATCAAAGTGGTTATCTAAATACTGGAGATAATAATACCTTTGTGGGTAAAAACGCTGGTTATGGCAATACTACTGGCCAATATCAAACAATGATTGGGTATAATGCTGGTATTACTACTTCTGGAGCTGGAGATAACAATACTTTCATCGGACCTTTATCTGGAGCATCATTATCAAGTGGTGCCGCGAATACAATGATTGGTGTTAAAGCTGGTCAAAAACTTTCAACTGGTTCAAAGAATTTAATTATGGGTGCAGCCAGTGATATAACTTTAACAGATGCAGCAGCAAATAATTTAACAACTGGAAGTGACAATATTATTCTAGGGACCCAAGCAGCCAAAACAATGACAACTGGAAGTAAAAATGTTATTATTGGTAATCAAGCATCTCAGTCTTTAACGTCATCAGACGGAACAATTGCTATTGGTTATGCTGCTGGTGCAGCTCAAACCACTCAAGCTGGAGATATTTTTATTGGTAACCAAGCTGGGAAAAATAATAATAATATTGGTGGTAATTTAATCATGATTGGTTCAGATTCAGGTTCTGGAACAATTAATGATTTATCAACATCGATTATGATTGGTAAAGAATCTGGTCAAAATCTTAAGGGGTCTTATAATATTGGTGTTGGTTACCAAGCCTTAAAAAATACGACATTAAATGCAGGTAGTGCTAGTGGTAATGTTTTTGTTGGTCATCATGCTGGTATGAATTTAACAACTGGTAATCGTTCAGTTGGTATTGGTGGTGGTAATAATTCTTCAGGTGAAGCTGGGGTTCTCTCAAACATAACAAACCAATCAGATAACACGGCAGTTGGTTATTTAGCTGGTCAATTAGCTACTTCTTCGCAAAATACATTAGTAGGTAGTTTTGCCGGCAATAGTTTAATCAATGGGGGGTCTAACACTTTAGTTGGCTATCAAGCTGGTAAGAAAGCTACCTCAGGTGAATCAAATGTTCAAATTGGTTCAAATGCCGGTTTAGAAACAACAAGTGGTTCTTTTAATACATCAGTTGGTGTTGATGCGAATAATAAGAATACAACTGGGTCTTATTCGGTTGCGGTCGGTAATCAAGCCGGTTATAACAATTTATCTGATGGTGTTATTTCAGTTGGTTATAAAGCCGGTCGTTCAAATACTTCATCTGAAAACAGTATTTTTATTGGTCGTGAAGCAGCGGCTAATCCAACCAGTGTTTTATCGGGGGCTAAAAATGTTATGATTGGTTATAAAGCTGGTTATAATGCTACGACAACATCTGGGAATGTTTTAATAGGTGACCAATCTGGTTATAGTTTAACCACAGGTAGTAATAACGTTTTAATTGGTGATAACAGTGGTAATAGTCTAGTTGATGGTGAAAAGAATATTTTTATCGGTTCTGATGGTCCTGGTTTTAGCACTACAAGTGGGTCTGAAAATATATTTATTGGTTCTCAAGCAGGTGTTGCTAATACAACTGGTAGCAACAATTTATTTGTTGGTAATCAAGCTGGTATTGGTGCAGAAACAGCTAGTGACAACATTTGTATAGGTAATCAATCAGGGTTTAATATTACAAATAGTCAATATAATTTACATATTGGTAGCCAAGCAGGTTTTAATAATCTAGGTGAAAGAAATATTTCGATAGGTTATCAAGCAGGTTTTGGTCAAGGTCCTGTTGACCCTGTAAATACCAATGATACAATTTGTATTGGTTTTCAGGCTGGTTTACAAAATCAAAGTGATAGTTTATTAGCCATTGGGACAAGTGCATCATCTAGCAATACAACTGGACAAAATAATATTTCGATTGGTGGTAATGCTGGTCGGGATAATACAACTGGTTCAAACAATATTTTAATTGGTGAGAATGCCGGTGCAGTTTCAAACAGTGATGGTAATATTTTTATTGGTAAAGATGCTGGTATTCAAAATCTCAGTGGAGCGAATAATATGATTATTGGTAATGAGGCTGGTGCTGCGAATGTCTTTGGTAATTCTAATATTTTCCTAGGTTATCGTGCTGGTAATAAGTTCACAACTGATTCAAATATTGCGATTGGTAATGAAGCGGGTTTTAAGAATGTTGATGGTCAAGGTAATATTTATTTCGGGTATAAAGCGGGGCGTAATACCACTTCCGATAATAATACATTTATTGGCAATCAATCAGGTCAATTAGTCACTACTGGGCAAGACAACTTGTTTCTAGGTAATCAATCTGGTCGTTTAACAACAACAGGTTCTGGTAATTTTTTTGTTGGTTATCAGGCTGGTTACAATAATACAACTGGTAATTATGGTCTTTTCAGTGGTTACAAAGCTGGTGAAAGTAATACAACTGGGAAGAACAGTTTATTTATTGGTTATGAATCTGGAGCCAATAATACAACAGGCGATAGAAATCTAGGTATTGGTTTTAGAGCATTAAAAAAAAATCAAACTGGTGACCAAAATATTGCTATTGGTAGTCATGCAATGTATGGTAATAAATTTGGTATCAATAATTTAGTTTTTGGTGCGAATGCAGTTTCTTCTGGTGATGTTGGTGATAACAATGTTGTTCTAGGTAGTGATTCATCTAGAATAATATTAAATCCATCTTTTACTAACAATATTGCGGTTGGCTATAAGAGTAATTTTCAAGGCTTTGCTTCTACTAGAAGTATTATCATGGGTGCCAATGCTGTAAGTGTTGGAGCTGGTGGCGAAAATAATATTATTATGGGGGAAAATTCGGCTGTGAATTTAGGCGAAGGTAATTCATCAACAAGCCCAACATCATCTAGCAATATTGGGTCTTCAAGTATTAATATTGGTTCCTCATTTGTTAAAGCTGGTCAATATTTGGTTTTAGTTTATGACAATAATTCAGAATATGAACCTCAAATTGTCTATACAACAGCTGTAACAACATCGACAGCAACTATTTCATCACAATTAACCTGGTATTTTGGAGTAAATGATAAAGCTTATTTATTATATGGTAATAAAAGTTCTGTTATAGAAGCAGCAATCTCTGGAGAATCTTTTATTATTGTCAAAACCCCCAAACTTTCTTTTGATGCTTTATTACCAACAAATACAAGAATAGTTTTACAATCTATAACCTCTACAATAACTCAAGTTGTAACAATTGTCAGTACACAAATCCAAACAGGAAATGCGACAACTGGCACAACAAAAGTTAATATTGACCAGGCTTTAACAAATACTTATGCTGAAGGTGATGTTATATTTCTAGGTAGATTAAAAGATGATACAATTGGTGTTCTAGATGGTTCATTAGCATCGTCAAATATTATCATGGGTTTTGATGCTGGTAATTCTTTAACAATGGGTTCAAAGAATATTGCAATTGGTGATGGTGTTTTAAGAAGTATTACAACTGAAAAATATAATACAGCATTAGGGGCGAATGCTGGTTATAATGTAAAATCTGAAAATAATCTTTTATTAGGAACTCGTGCTGGTTATAATATTGATACGGTGCAAGGAACAGGTAGTAATACCATGATTGGTTATGCTGCTGGTTTATATTCTGGGAAATTAGCACCATCTAGTAATAATTTATATATTGGTAATAGAGTTGGTCAAGTAAATCAAGGTAGTAACAATATTTTCATTGGTAATGAAACTGAGTTAGAAGAAAATGAAAATTCCTTAAACAAGACAACATTATCAAATAAATTGGCTATATATAATAGTGATGGTGGTATCCCTAGTAACCCTTTAATTGGTGGTGATTTAAATGCAAATAGAATTGGTATTGCTACTTTAGAACCTACATCAACATTAGATGTTAAAGGTTCATTTAGTAAAGCAATACTAGCTATTTCTCAATTTGATACACAATTAACATATAATTTAACACCTCCAAATTATACATATGATAGATATTTAGATAAAACAGCAACAATAGTAAATGCTGAATTAACACTTCCTAATTTTACTGAATTTAATAAATTCCCTAATTCAGGAAGTGCTTTAATTGATTCTGAATTTATAATTTATACTAATAAAGAAAGTTTAGTAAACTATGGAAATATAGTTTATGCAGCATTAACAGGAGTTCAAAGAGGAGCATTTAATTCTAGCGAAGAACACCATTTAAAGAGCACAAAAATATATGATATTGGAGCTATTAAAGGACAAAATACATTAGCATGTAATGTGCCTAACACTGGTGTTATTACATTAACATCAACTGATACTTTTATTTTACCAGGAACGACAGCTTTAGCAGTTATAGGTTCAGAAATCATCCAATTTAGTAATAAAAATACAGGGTTGGGAAAGGTTACCAGAGGCTATAACGATACAGTAATTCAAACACATTCGATTGGAGCAAATGTTTATAATATAGCTACTTCATTAACAGGATTAATAACTACAACATTAACAAACGATATTAATAGTGGATCCACAAATATTCCACTTAATCCAACTGGGTTTTATGAGTCAGGTGCTTTAATTATTGATAGTGAAATCATGACATATACAGATAATAAAGCATATTTATTTAATATATCAAGAGGAACAAATGGAACTACAGCACTACCCCATTTGTCAGGTGTTAGTGCTCATTTAATACAAGGTTCAACAACACCATTAATTAATTCTGTGTTATTAAATTTAATACCTCCCATTGAAGACCCATTACAAGTAATTTCAATCGCAGATTATACCGACTTTTATAGTTCTGGGTTTTTAACTCTTAATGGTGAAATAATAAAATATGATGACATTGATTTACTAAATATTCAACGTGAACAATATCAAACAAGTAAACCAGTATTAGGGGTTTATACAGATGGAACTAGAATGACTTATATTGCAGATGGAACAACTACATTAATATTTAATTTTCTGGACCAAGAATTAACACCTACTGGATTATTCGACGATAGTGACATAACAGGTCTCCCTCCTAATACAATTATTTTAAGATATGGTGGTGATTTTCCAGATGATGTTGGAATTACACATACTATTTTAATTGATAAAGAATTAATTGATTATAGAGGTCGTTCTAATAATTTCTTATTAAATTGTGTTAGAGGTCAGTATGGAACAGAAGCTGCTTCACATTTAGAAGGACACCCAGTCTTTTTAATACCTGACTCTACGATCATAACAAGTGGATATATTAAAGAATTATTGGATGATGATAATGAAGTTAGATTTCAATCAGGACATCAAGATTTCCCTACCAGTGGATTAGTTCTTATAGAAGCAGAATTAATTCAATATGATAATATGGGGTTATATCATCTAATTCGTGGATTTGATGATACATCAATAACTAGTCATAATATTTCAAGTAAAATCTATAATTTTGAAATGTATTATGGTAAAGTATCAATTACTAATGCAATTACAACAAATACACAACAAAATATAGCTGTTAATGATGTAGATGTATTTACAACTAATGGAACAATTTTAGTTGATTCTGAATTAATAACTTATTATGATGGCGTTGGTTTACGTGAAGTAACTCGTGGTTATTTAACATCTGCAACTGGACATATTACCCTTAGCACAGTCTTTAATGTCCCTCCAATATCTCCATTATACAGCACTCTCAATGCTGTTATGAATTCAGAAGACACCGGAATACCTACACAAAATAATATTAATTATGGTAATAGTGGTTTAGTTTTAATTAATTCAGAAATCATGTCTTTTGAAAGTAAAAACACATTAGATAATGTTATCAGAGGTTCTGGAGGAACTATCGCAAGTTCCCATATATCAGGAGCTTTAGTTAGTCAAATTGATAATGTAACAGCTTTAACAAGATTAGCAGGTAGTATTAAGGCAACAGATGATTCAATTGTTTTAGAAACATTAAATGGGTTTACATCACAACCAATTCCTAGCACAGTTCAAATTCAAACCTCAACAGAATCAGGTGATTTTTTAACAGAAGTTATACAATATTCTTCAATCGGAAATAGTTTAGTTACAAATGATAGTAGAGGTATATATGGTTCAAATCAAACTGAACATTCAATTATTGGTATTCCTGTTTATAATGTTAATGAAGGATTAACATCTGTTAATTTAGGTACTGGTATTGAATTATATGATTTAACAATTCCTGTTGCTAATAATGCAGATTTATCTGATTTTACAAATTCTGGAACAATTCGAATTGGTTATGAAATCATGTATTATCAATATAAAAATCGCGGCCTAGGTCTATCAACCCGTAATTTTAGAGGGTTACCTACAGGTGCAACTAGTCATGCTATAAATACTATTATATATGACATTAAATATAATGGTATAAATTTCACAATGAATGATTCTATTACAGGTGATAGCAAAATTAAAACAACTGATACTAGTATTCCTGTTATTGAATCTACAAATAGTCTAGGCGCAACTGGTTATATTATTGTTAATAATGAAATAATATATTATAGTTCACTAAATGATACATTATCTATACCTGGTTTAGCTTCAAGAGGTTTATATAATACATCTGTTACAGGACATAATAATAATGAATATGTCTATCAGATTATTGAGTCTTCTGTTACAGCATACAATATTATTAACAGTTTTATAGGAACATCATTTATTCCATTAAATGATTCAACTGGATATAATGACGCAAATTATACAAGAGTAGATAAAGAAATTATCAGATATGAAAATCTCGATAGAACCATTTATACTGGTGAAACTGGTCGAGCTCAATTTACTACATCTGCAACTGGTCATGTAACTGGTGCAACAGCTACTAAATTCTCTTTATTAGACAATACTTCTTTGAGTTTATTACTTTCAAATAGTGAAACAGATACTTTAGCAGTTGACGATATTTCTAAAATAACAAATAATTCAGGATATTTGTTATTATATGATGTATCATCTAATAACAAAGAAATAATTCAATTTGCCACTAAAAGCAAATCAGGGTCTGGTTTTGTAAGAGGTAGTGATAATTCAAGTGCAACTGGACATGATGCAGGTGAATATTTTAATCTAGTAACTAATACAGTTACTGGTATTGAATTGTTACGAAACATTACAACAAATGCTACATGTTTACCCTTTGCTACATACACTAAAACTGTTACAGGCATACCTACATATAATGATTATCAAATGAAAATTCTAGAAAATGGATATATAGGTATTAGTGGTGAATTAATTTCATATACTAATAGAGATGGTAATTTTAGCAAAATCACAAGACCTCTTTCTGAAACGCATATTATTGAAGAATCTATCAATTGTATTAGACAATATAATTATGATATTCCATTAAATGATTCAAATTATATTGTTTCTCCTGAATTACCTGTCAATTATTTTTTTACTATTAAAAACATAACTCAAAGAGACATATATGGCGATTTAACTGCTAAAACACATACTTCTGGAGCTAAAATAAGACAAATTTCAACTAGTGCAGATAAAACTACTTTAAAAGAGAAATCTTTATTACAACCTTTATATACAGATTCATCATTACTTAATATTAATAATTTAGATGGAATACCAAACGGAACAGGACAATTAATTATTAAAGCTGAAGTAATGACATACACTAAAAACGAAGGTGATATTAATTATTTAAGTGTTCAAAGAGCACAAAATGACACATTATTAGCAGAATATATAACCGGAACAACAGTAGTATTTCTTGACAGAACTGTTAATAATGGTTATATTATATCAACAACTGAATTAGTTAATGATATGTCAGGAATTACATGTAATTTTCGAATAATTGAAAATGAAACAGTAAAAAAGGAAAATAATCAACAACTTAATATTTCAACACAGGGCATAATGTTGATTGATGAGGAAGCTTTTATTTATAATGATCAACTAGTTGATATTAATAATTTTGGTGATTTTACAACCACTATCAAACCAAATAACCAAACTTATAACTATGCATTTGATTCTATGGTTAGAGGAATTACTGCATTAAATTCATCATATACATATACTTCAGCTACGGCTCATTCTGGTCTTCTTAAAAAAGCCATTCATATTTCTAGAGATAACAATCTATTTACAACTGCAACAGTAACCTCTGGTATAACTCAAACAGATACTGATATTTTTATTACAATTACCAATATTTCTACACCTGAAAATTCATCTAATTATTTTGAAATTGATAAAGAGCTATTTATTACAATAAAAGGTGAAATAATTAAATGTACGTTGTTCGACAGTGGAACTGCTTATATTTTACGGAATTGTGTTAGAGGATATTTAGGAACAACACCTGCTAGTGCAGTAGCAGGAACTACTTTATTTAAGATTTATGAACCATATGAATTTTATATCGAAGCATTAACAAACAGTCAAACTAGGGTATTTTTTTGGCCAGGAAATATGCAAATCGACGCTATAGGGACATTAGGATATTTTAGAGTTGATGATGAAATAATTCGATATTCTAGCACATTAAGTAATTTTACAAGTAAATTATTAGATTGTGAAAGAGATGTTATTCCAGGTAATAAATATCCTCCTGTAAGTTTATTAATATCAACAACTGTTAGTAATCAAAAATATGGTAATGGTGTCTATACAATATCAGTTTCATCAGAAACTGTTGGATATGAAGGTAAATATGCATTTGATAATTTTAATATAACTACAACTTTAACCTCTCCCCTATCGCCGTCTGCCACTAGTATGTCTGTAAATAATCCAATTGTAGCAGGATTTCTTTCTACAGAAGGATACCTTGTGATTAATGATGAAATAATTAAATATACTACAGCTACCACTACTAGTTTTAATGGTCTTGTTAGAGGTGAGTATGGAACATCAACTACTATTGGTTATGCAACAGGAACCACTGTTAAATATTATTCACAACATGAATATCGAACTTTATCTAGTAAATATAATTCAACATCTGGAGCATATACTGGAACAACCACCACAACTGATAATAACAGTATTTCTTATTCTGGTGAATATATACAATTTAGTTGTATCAATGGAACAATCCAAAATAACTTTTATCCTAAAATGTTTTATATTCATCAAACATCATTTACAACAATGTTAGTTAATATTTTTGGTTCAAATAATGGAACAACATGGTATTTATTGTATTCTTCTTCAACTAATACAATTGTTCAAGGAGATAATTATATAACACCAAGTGATAAGACAAAGGCATATAGTTATTATAGATGTGTTATTAGAGCCATTTCAGCTGGTAGTGGTAAAACGTATGCAGCTCTCAATCAATTCGCAGTCTATGGTGATAAAGAAAATCTAACTGTTAACCCAATTTTTACAGTTACAGAATTAAATGCAATTACAGCTGGTAAATCATATAAATTAATGAATGATTTAACTATTACATCTACGTCATTTACTGGTTTATTATTGACTGGGTTTGATTCTACATTTGATGGTAATGATAAAACAATCACAGTTTCATATAATTTTAGTTCAGGCAATCCTCCTCCAGGTTCAATATATTCAAATTTTGCCATATTTAAAAATATTACAACCACCGGAATAATAAAAAATCTTAATATAGTAGTAACTCAAGGAACATTTTATAATTTTACATATAGTTATATTGGTGGTTTAGCCAGCACAAATAATGGAACAATACAAAATTGTAATGTAACTTATAATAATTTTGATTCAGTTAACTTAAGTTATGTAGGTGGATTAGTTGCGAAAAATTCATCAACCGGGGTTATTACAAATTGTAGCGCTACATTTAATTTTAGTGCTGGTAGCTCAGTTGCCAATTCAATTTCTATATTAGGTGGATTAGTTGGTCTAAATGAAGGTCTTATTAAATATTCTAAATCATCTGGAACAACAAAAGGTTTTACCCAATGTGGTGGGTTAGTAGGAACGAATATAGGCACAATTCAATATTGTTATTCCGATGCAACGTTATTGGTCTATCATAATTATGGTAGTAATTATGGTGGAACAGAGGTAGGAGGTCTTATTGGTTATATGATTAATAATGGACCATCTAGTGCTCAATGTTTAGATTCATATTGGTCTGGTTATGGATATGGTGGTAAATTTTGTGGAGGATTAATAGGAACATGTGATTTTAATACAACTGTTCCTCCAAAACCTGTCATAATTAGTCGATGTTATGTATCAGGACAATTTTTTACAGCTGTTGATTATTCTGGTATTGACTATACATGTTTCATTGGTCGAACAAATAAAAAATTTTTTGATGGTGAAGTTTATGATCCTATAACTAATCCTCAAGGTGATGACCAATACGGAAGATTTAATAACAATGTTAATAATTGTCTATGGTTAACACCTAGTGAACCTTCAAATCGTAATAAAGCTTGTATTCTTATTAGAGAACGTGATACTGCAAATCTGTATCCAGGATACCCGTCAAATTTGTCTTATATCAAAAATGTAACTAACGCCCAAATATTAATCAAAGAGAATTACCTGAACTATGATTTCTTAACTGTATGGAATTTTATTTTAAATACAACACCAACTTTACGAAATATGACCTATTATCAATTAAAACATAATATATTTACTCCAGCATTTGTTATTGATTCTGATAGGACAGCTAATTTAGAAAAAACTACGTTAAAAACCAGATTAAATGTAACAGACAAAACGATATTTGTTATGGATTCTATAGGAAGTTCATCTGGATATCTATTAATTGATAATGAATTAATTAAATATTATAATAAAAACGATAATGGTGAAACATTTTACAATTTGAATCGTGGATTGTCAAAAACTGGTATAACAGACCATCCCGCAGGAACAATTGTTTACATATTTTCTGAAATACCAAAGAAATTATTTATTAACAAATCTACAATTAATGACACAACAATTGAATATGATTTAGGTCCAGGGAATGGTTATAATTTCACAAACGGTGGTTTGATTCTTATTAATAATGTAATATCTCCAGAATTTATTAGAGTATTATCAAATACTGGATATAATTATAGCACACATAAATCAAATGATAATTACTGTGCAATTAATAGTATTACACTATCTTCACAAACACAATATATTAGTGATATTATTACAACAATACCTAGAATTACAAACACTGATGTTTCAAGTGACTTATCATCACCTATATACTATTATTTAGCAGGTAATAGTTTAGAATCTTCACGTGATATTGATACAGCAATCAGTTCTTCATTACTAGTTTCCATTTCATCTATTAATTATATATCATCACCACCTGGACTATCCGCAACAACCATAACAATTAGTACATCCACAAAAGTATATTTATTTAATAAACACGGTGGTCATATTTTATTAACTAAATATAATGGTTCAAATGTGTTAACACATGTATTATTAGTTAGATACCAAAGAGCAGTTGATAATATTTTATATGGTGTTACATTATCATCCCTAGGTCCAAATCCCAATTTTGGAAGCACAATTTCATTTACTAATGCTGTTTATATTAAAACAAACGATACATTAGTTGATCCATATGCAGAGGGTCCCTTATTAATAGGTCAAAATGAAATACCACTTGCTATAAGAAATTCTATTCCGGTATTTTCTACTATTATTGGATTAAAATCATCTGGAACAGAAATCTCAACATATAATACATCAAATAATATTCGTCATAGATCTGTAACGAGATATTATAGAAGAAGTAAAAAAACCGTTTCATATTCAACATTATATAATTTTACACAATTAATTAATATTGATGAACTTGGGTTAGGGTTTAATACTACATATCTAAATAATACTACAACTAATGTTTTCATTAAAAGTGTTGATGATTTTGGTATTAATGGATTCATGTTAATGAATAATGAAATATTAAATTATTCAGGAGGTTATGGTCTTATTTGTTCTAGAGGAGTATTAAATACACTTGCTAAAGACCATGCAGCCAGTGTAGATAATTATAACTATACATTTAGTGGAACTCCTACAACAATAACCAATTCAATCTCTGCATCTGATACTGACATAACACTTACAAATAATTTATATGAAACTGCACCATCAAAAGCAATTTTGTTAAATTTAACAGGTATTCCTACAAAATATGAAATAATAACAAATGGTATATGGTCTGAAACTCTTAATAATCTTACTAGAAACATACTAACATATAACCCAACACCTTTATCATTTAATGTTGGAACATTAGTTTATGAAATGACAAATCTTCTAACAACAAGTGATTCAATATTATCTAGAAATATAACACCGTCAGATTTATATATTTCTGTTAATAATGGTCAGAATTATCCACGCGCCTTTTTAGAACCAAATGTGAATACAAAAAATTATATTTTAGTTGATAAAGAAATAATTAAACTTACGTCTAGATATAGTTTAGACACAATCACCCGTAATTATGGTAACTCATTGACTGCTACTACTACAACTACAGTTAATAAATTAACGAGTGTTAATAACTTCTCAAGATTAAGACAAAATATTACTGCCAACCATTTATTTATTCCGTTATTATTTGGTAATAACTATACAACATCTGGTAAACTTATGATTGATGGGGAATGGATGAATTTTAATGGTAAAAACTCATTTGATATTGCCAATATTTCAACCGACAGAGGTTTATTTGGTACAGAAACTTCAGAACATTCATATGACTCCAATTATCATGTTTTGGCTGTTGATGGTGTACCATCCAATAACTATCGTCTGAGAAATGAAATTAATTCTACTACCAAAGCTATACCATTAAATCTTCAAAATGATAATTTACCTTTAAATGGTATATTATTAATAGGTAAAGAGTTTATGTTATTTAATACAAAAAGCACATTTGAACTTGCAAGCATAGGTTCCAGAGGATTATATGAAACTGATTCTCTTGTAACTGCTGTTGGAACACCATATACTATCAATTCAGTTCAGGTTCAATCAATTACAAATGGTATATTAAGAACATATATATCTGAGGATAGTGTAGCTATACCAGTCGTAGATGGAACAAATTATCCATCATCTGGAACAGGATTAATTGAAGGAGAATTTTTTATATGGGATAATAAAAATACATTGGATGGTTTAACACGTGGATTACAGGGAACAACTGCTAAAGATCAAACAGTTCCTGCAACAATTAATGTAGTTACTAGATTAGGCGCTTTTATATTCGTAAACGGTGTCCCCGTTATTAACAGCTTTACAATTGATGCAAATGATGTTTTATTATCAGATGATATTTCGGGTATTCGCATCAAAGATACAGCCGATATTCCAAATTTACCATCGGTTGGGACTGTTTTGGTAGGTAATGAAAAAATAATTTATAATACTAAAGAAACAATTATTGATTTAACAAGAGGAACAAATGGAACTAGTGTTTCAACACATACACAAGGAACTAGAATTTATAATATTTCAAATACACCGAATGATTTAGTTAATGCTGTATTAGCAATATCGATATCAACAATTTCATCTGAAATAACACTTGACACAACAACTGGGTTTGGAAATAGTGGTTATATAATAATTGGAAGTGAAATTATTAGTTATACAAGTAAGAGCTCTAATATTCTTTCCGGTTGCGAAAGAGGTAAATTTAACACAAGTTCTTCTAGCTATTCCCTTGGTGAATCGGTATATTATTCACCTTTAACATTAATAGGTATAACCAAATTAGATGCAAATATGTCTGTAAATGATAAGATGATTTCAGTATTAGATGTTGCAGATTTAACATCTAATCCAACTGGTTTAATTCTTATTAATTCGGAAATTATAAAATATGAGTCAATTGCTGATTTAACTAGAGGTACTAATTTAACAACTCCAGTTGCACATTTAATAGGCACTAAATCATATACTATTTCTACTACACCAAATGTAGATTTATATGTTGCTTTATTAGATGGAGATATTACATCTACTTCAACACAAATTCTTCTTGATGATGTATCTAATTTTGGTGATTCTGGATATGTTATAATAGATTCTGAAATTATTCAATATACCAGTAAAGATACTGATTTACCAAAATTATTGGGATGCACAAGAGGTAAATTTATGACTATACCATCTCAACATTCTAACGGGTCATACACATATTATTCTCCATTAACAACAATTAATTCAGTAACATTAACACGTGATATTAATATAAATGATACTACTATAGCATTATCAACTTATTCAGACATATCAACCAATTTTACTGCATTGGTTTTAATAGATTCAGAAATTATAAAATATGAAACATCAACAGGGTTAGGTAAATTAATTAGAGGAGTTTCAAATACAACAATTAAACCATACCCATCTGGAACAAATGTGGTTTTATTAAATATAGAATTATCCGAAACTGATAGCACTGTTATAGTTAATACAGATGATGGTGATATGACTATCAATTTACCATCAGCAACATCTATTAAAGGTCGTATATATACAATTAAAAAATCATCAAACACTAATAATGCGATTATCACTCCGGTAACAACACAATTAATTGAGGGTCGTGCTACATTTAGATTAAAATATTTGAATGAATATGTTACAATACAAAGTGATGGTAGTAATTGGGTTATTATTGCATCCAATGTAATTCCGGTTGATTCAATAGACGTTTTTGATAGAGAGTATCCATTTGGTTCAAGCTATAATCCATCAATTGAAGGTCCTTATGGAATTATAGATGTATATAATTTAAGTTCTGCAAGTCAACAAGTATTAATTACAATAGAGAATTCTTATGTCAAAGAACGCGATATCATTTTCACTCAATTACTTAGTAATATTGATTCCAAAACCAAAATGATAACGATTAATGTAAAAGAAGTTAATGATGGATTCTTTAAACTACTTTTGTGCGATATAGGTGGTGATGGATTTGCCTACCACAGACAAAAAATTGCATTTCATGTAGTTAAAGCAAGGTCTTATAGAGCTTTAGGTGGTATATATGAAGAGTTATAGTAATATCTCAAGGTAAAACATATAAAATTATATTTCATGTTGATAAAGTAAGCTCTTATTACATTTTCTAAGAATTAATTTTATTTCATTTCATTTTATATTTTTAGTTTGATAATATCGGTTATTTTCTGATATTATATTTAAATAGTAATTTTTAAATGTCTAACAGATTTTACCCATTTACAGAACATGAAAAAAATATGAAACAATACTTTCCTGAATTACCAACTAGATTTCCCCCATATTATTTATGTAACTTTCAAAAACAAAACACAGAAAATAATACAATTGACCAAAGACGCGAAGCTTTTATTCGTAATGGTAATCGTGTGACTAGAGGAGATAACCTAGGTTATCAAATAACACCTTCTAACACCTGGAATTACAAGCCAGCACCACCTGAATCTCATAAGGAATTTACATATCATGAAGTCCTAGAACATGATTTCGTTAATCTAGGAGGTAGAGGTGACTTATTTTATGGTTACGCTAGAAGTGTAGATGTAGATTCAGAATTAAAAGGTATTAACTTCATTGATGATAAATGTTTTGATGCTGATTATAAAATTAACCCGAATTATCCAAATACTTCACTATATTTATATAAAGATGTCTTAAATAAAAAACAAATTGATAATCATATGGTAGACCCACCAATCGATATTCATCAAATGGAAATTGATAGAACTAGAAATAAAAATTATAAAAAAGATTCAAGTGAAATTTACCTCAAGGTCCAAGAAAATACATATCGTGATAAAAATAATCAACCTTTAAGATGTTTAGATGGAGAGTTACAAAAATCTACGGTAAAACCTTTTGAAGAAACTAAAATGTTTTATGAAACTTATCCAGACCCAGGTTATCCACTTAAAAAGATTGAAGATTGCTTTCCAACAACTCACCAACAACCATGGAATAACATTACTAAACGTAAAATGATTTACACTAGACAAAAATTCTAAAACCCTTTTTTAGCTTTTTTGTTCTACACTAGACAAAAATTCTAAAACCCTTTTTTAGCTTTTTTGTTCTACACTAGACAAAAATGGTTAAGTTGCTGCATTATTACCAAATATTGCATTTGAAATATTATTTTGCATTGATGTCTGACTTCCACCTGGATTTGGTTCTATAAATATTATACCCTTTACATAATAATAAAATATTACCATAAAAATTATTAATCCTAGAATACCTGCTAGATTTGATATAATAGAGAATGCTAAACATAATAAAACAATATATAATGATAATTTCGCAAGAGGTATTAATACTTTTGTGGCCACAAAAGATACACCTTCAATTCCTTTAGCTAAAACAGCACCCATGATTTCCTTTTATTATTTTCTTTATTACTTTCTTTATTATATTATCATACTTTTTATGCAAAAAGAATGCGATTCAAAAATATAAAAACTTAAAACTCAATAAATCATTAAATACAATCAGGTCTAACATTTAGTTGATTGCAAGTAAAATCACGAGTCATCATATCAGGACTGAAGTTTCCTGGTTGACCAGCAATCTTTGATGAGTTAATTGAACCAACATCAACTGGTTCATCGCCACCCCCAACCAATTTCTTACCTTTAACTTTCTTACTTTTCATTTTCTTACTCTTCATCCCCATTTTACTTTTGCCACCTTTCATGACCTTCGATTTCTTACCTTTGCATGGTTTTGTCAAAACCTTCTTTGACAGTTTTTTAGATTTGACCTTACGGACACTTTTTTGAGACATCTTTTTTACTTTATACAACGAAATTTTTCCACCGCCACATTGAGATTGACAATTATTTGATAAAAATGTTTGCCCATTTAAAATAACAGGTGGGGATTCATCATAATAACCTTGAATTGCTGGTTGTTTCTCAATCATTTTGGTCATGTCCACCATATAACCACCACCATGTTGAGTGTGTGTAGGTGTAGGAGCTGGAGCATATATTTGAGATTGATAAGGGCTTGAATTGCAAGTTGGTACTTCAATATTAGTATGAGATGGTCCCGGGCCATAAAAAACTCTTTGAAAAATATTTGTTGTTCCTTCTAATCCAGCTGACATAACAGAACCTGGAGGATTAATATATTGGCTTACAACATCTGGAGCATCACAACCACCACCCCGAATTAACTTAATAGCTGTTTTAGCTCTCTTTTGAGATTTAGATTCGTATTTCTTAGCTTTCTTTTCTTTTGATTTTGATTTCATTTTCATCTTTTCTTTATAAAAACAGTTATGAATATTTATTTACTATTTTATTTAGAAATAAACTTTACAAATAAATTTTTTTCACTAGAATAATAAAAAAACAAATAAACATAAATAAAAAATCGAATTATAAAAACTATAATAATATAAAATAAAAAATAAATGGTTGGACTTGATAATTCGATAAAGGCAATCGCCGTTTTTAATAATAATGCTAGTAAAATAACAGGACATGTAATGTTTACTGAAAACAAGGTTACTAAAATGGTTGATATCGAAGTCCATATTAAAGGATTAACCCCAGGAGTCCATGGATTTCATATCCACGAAGCTGGGAATTTATTAGATGGTTGTAAAAGCTGTTGTGCTCATTTTAATCCCGATAACACAATTCATGGGGGTCCTAATTCACCCTCGACTAGAAGACATGTTGGAGATTTAGGTAATATTACAGCTAATTCTCAAGGTGTTGTCAATCATAAATTCAGTGATAATATGATTAAATTAAAAGGAACTAAATACAATATTATTGGGCGTTCTTTAGTTGTTCATCAAGACGAAGATGATTTAGGTCTAGGTGTTGGAGATAAAAGAGAAGAAAGTTTAAAAACAGGTAATGCCGGTGCTAGAATTGGATGTGCAGTTATAGGTTATGCACACTTTTGTTAAAAGCGTTACCAAAAAACAAAAGATTGTATACCTCAAAGTAATATAAAAATAATGCTAATATAATTAAAATAAATAAATAATAGAATCATGTTTAATTATCCTTATAAAACCCTAATAACTGATTTAACTCAATATAGAATCATTAGATTATCAAACAATATTATTCATTTTGTCAAAATGAAATAAAACAATATAATCTTAATTTTTCTCAATGGATTTTTTATATCCATTTTCAATTAGCCATTTTTTGAATACTTTTTGAGCTTTTTCCATATCTTTGGTTTTATATGGATGATGTTCGGCTCTATAATACATTGTAAGAATTATTTGCATTTGATGTATTTTGTCTAGTTTTTTGACTATTTCTATTGTTTCAATAGCCTTTTCTTTATCCTTAAAACCAGTATTTTTTATACTTTTTTTAGGATTTTTATTTGGATTATATAAAGTTTTATTTTGTGTAGACATTTTTTGTTAGTAAAAATTTAGTTATAAATAAGAAATTATTTTATTTTACAACTATTTGTTTATAACTTTAGAATCAAAAATAACAATAAAATATCAATATTAATTAAAGATAAATAATGTCAACAATTAGTGCATCAGGTGGAATAACCATTTATATTAAACAAGATGGAGGAAACTTTTATCATTCACCTAATAATATATCATGGTATCTTTTTTCATTTCCATGTGTAATAGAAAACACAAATATACCAAATGGTGTATTAAAAATACAGTTTACAACAGATATGACATTTTCCAATATAAATAATTATTTTAAATGTGCTTCAAGTCATATTCAATTTGGTAGTGTCTTATTAAAAGAAGATGGCTCAAAACCAAACATTACAATAGCGGTTGACTATTATGATGGTTTAATTGAAAATGGTGACAATTCTCATCTAGGATGTAACAACATTTATATTTATAATCTAAACATTAATGCAACAGATTATCAAACACAAATTGGTGCAGGATGGTTCGCCAAAAAGTTTTTTGCAAAAGGTGCAGCCGACAATTATATTGTTAATTGTTCATCAAATGGAATAATTGGAATTAATAGTGGTGGTATTGTTGGACAATATGCCGCATCTAGTTCGGGTTCTTTAACTATTATTGGTTGTTCATCTTCCGGAGAAATTGGTGCTCAAGGTGGTGGTATTATCGGCAATAGTGCTGCTTCAGATGATGGAACTATTACATGTCAATCATGTTTTACATCCGGGTTGATTGGAAGTAATGCAGGAGGAATTATAGGTGAAGGTTCTACAATTGGTAATGTCACAATTACAGATTGTTATACAACAGGTCTCATACAATCAGGGGGAGGAGGGATATGTGGTCCTAACTTTGCTAGTTCGACAGGAACTGCAGTTATTATTAATTGTTATACAACAGGTGATATTTCAGAATCAGCCGGAGGTATTAGTGGAGGTTTATCTACTAATCTTAGTATCAATAATTGTTATACAACTGGTAATATTATAGGAACTGCAGCCGGAGGTATTGCAGGTATTGGAGGAACCCCAAATATTACACATTGTTATACAACTGGAACAACTTTCGAATCGTCTGGTTATATTAAAGGTGGAACATCTGTTATTCCAGCTACATGTTATTCAGAAGCATTTTATTCCAGTTCATCATGGTCATCTATAAATGCCAATACAGTATTACAAAATGTTCCATCCCCTATTATTGGAAATATGTGGGTTGCTAAAGGACTTAATCAACCATATGAACTTAGAAATATGGGATATACACCATATACAACTGCTAATATAGGAATAACTTCAGGAATACCATATCTTAAATCTTCAATCTCTTTAACTATTGAAAAAGGTAGTTCTAGTATACCAGCTATTATATCTGGAAAATCATATACTATTTTAGAAAAAAATAATGGTTCACCAGCATCATATTCAACAATTACACTTAATTCAACAACTGGTGTGATTACAACCACATCATCTATTGAATCAGATGTTTATACACTTTATATTAGAAATACTGGAAGTTATAACATAACTCAAGTTACTTTAACTATTACATCATCTGACCCAATACCATGTTTAATGGAAGATACTATGGTTCTTACACCAAATGGTTATATTAATATAACAAAATTAAAAAGGGGTGATTTAGTAATTACGAATAATAATAAAGAAGTTAAAATAGTTAATATTTTCCGTAGTGTAGTTCCAGGTAATTTAAAAACATACCCTTGTGTCATTCCTAGAAATGCTATTGGTCAAAACTATCCACCTCAGGAATTAAGAATATCTCAAAACCATTTAATTAAATATCATAATTTATGGATTTTACCTAAACAATTCTTTCCATTAGATACAACCCTCAAACTGATTAAATACTATCATATACAACTAGAAAATTATCTAACTGACAATCTAGTTATTAATGATGGTGTAGTTGTAGAATCTTTAGCGAATACCCCACAAAATATAAAAAATAATCGACTAAATGTTTATAATACGGTTGAATATAATAGAAGATGTAATACACTTTTAACAAAAGTGTTATCAAAACACACTTTTAACAAAAGTGTTATCAAAACTAAATAAAAATAATTATATTTGTATATCTAGAATATTAACTATGTTTAACAAAGTTTGTGTAACTAGAATTGTTAAATTTAGTTCTTGTTCTAGATGTGTAAATATCTTAAAATATCTTAGCTAATGTCCTACATAAAACTTTCGAAATTAAAAGTCGACGGAATACGTAAATCTAGCTAATCTTTTTTATTACCGAACCTTCCGTTGAGGGGGTAAGGGTGGCAAAGGGAATGTAAAATTTTAACCATGATTTTTATCAGACTGACAAAGGACTTTTTAGTTATCATACTAGAAGCACTTTAAAAACTTCGGTATTGATAAAAAAAAATCAAAGTAAAACCATTTTAGGTTTCAATGGTATCTCTTTTATTATAAAGACCATCCAATTTATGATTCACAACATTTAGATTAGCTTCGATTTCAGCCAATTTTTCTTTTTTATATTCAATCAATTCATGAGTCATGCGATTGATATCAGCGTGTTCCAATGCTTCCGATTTATTAATTTTATTGTTATATTGTTCAATAATGTAAGTTACATAATTCTCAAAATTATTATCATTCTGGATTTTACGAATCTTATTTACTGTCATTATTTTATTATGAAATAATTCCAAAACAATCAATCGATTTCTTTGAAACCGACCGATATTAGTATTTTGATTTAATTTGATATCTTGAATTCGGTTCACTATCGAATCATAATTATGCAAAAGGAAATCCAATTTAGCTTTTAGTTTGTTATAATTCTCTAAACGGTCAAGAGTTACGTTTTCCAGAATTTTTAAGTCATTTTTCATTTTCTTAAGATTTATTTTGATTGTTAGCATATTATTTATTTCTTCATCTATTTCTTCAACAGTATTAAAACCAGAAATATAAGCTAGCATTGTCTCTACACATTCAGGAGTTCTCTCTTTCACTTGGCAATTACAATAACCATTTGAAATTAAAGTTAAAGTTAAAAATATCAGAAGGATAAGCACTTTCATTTTTTTTACAATTAAAAACAAAAAAAAATAAATCAATTTTTTGGCTTATTCCAATTTCCAAAAGAGTATCATCAAAAAGACGAAAACACAACCGAAAAACAGAAACATGAACTCGTGAATGCAAAAGACACAAAGAGCAACCAAATAGCCGAAAAGTGTAATCATCAACATAAAGGGCATGAAAATCAGCATCATAATCACACCTAGAAAGTTAAGGTGATATACCTTCTTCTTCTTCGGTTCCTGAGTTGTATTGTGTTGTTCCATTTTCTTTTCTTTTTCCTTTTGAATCTGAATTGACTCAGGAATCAGCGGATGTTCAACAGACTTCTCCAAGAGACCGAAGTCCATCGTCTGTTCAAAAACCACGTAGGTTTGATTCGTTGTTTCCGTAATGTTTTTTTCCAGGTAAGGGTCCCCCAGAGCCTCACCCGCTGCGAGGACAAGGAAAACAATCGCAAAAAATGCCAACTTCATGGTTGATGTGAGCGAAAATTAAACCAACAAATAAATCATTAAAATAATCAATTTTTATATAGCAATAGAATCGAAAAAACTAAAAATAGTTAACAAATTGATAACCATAGTTTAGTAATATGCACCAGGTGTATTTTTTATCCAATATAATAAATCTTCTTTAAGGATATGTTTTTGTTTTTGTAAGATAAAATCACCAGTATATAAATAATCTTCTTCCACACCTTCATAATAATTATCATTCAGGATATATTTCGCACAAAATTCAGCTGTCAAATATTGTGTGTGTAATAGAGTTTTACCGCTTAATTTCATTATATTTTCCTCTAAAATATCCAATTGATATTTATTTTTATATAAATCTTCATTTGTAATCAATGACATTTCCTTTGTTTTATATACTTTTTTATTTTTCATTTTTTTCCATGCGATTATATGCTTCAAATGTGCATCCATTACTACAAGAATATAGTTGATTAGGATTTGGATTTTTAACTGTCATTTTTACATTACAATTACAACATTTAACTGTTCCATATCCAAATAAATAATTATATAAACTAATCATTTACTCTACTTAAAATATATTTTTTATTTATATAGCTAGAAATAGAACAAAATAGGTGTTACCAAAAATATAATCTAAAATATTCCTCCTAGCCAGAATCCTTTTTAAATACCGAACCTTTCCGGATGTGGTCTTATATGGCAAAGAGGATTGACTTTTTGATTAGTAATTGTTGAATGAATTTCAAAGGAATTTTTATTGTTATAACCATACCGTGTAAAATAAATAAAAATATAAAAGGAAATGATTGATTGACTTAACATTTAGTTTTTGCACAAAATCTCATGAATAGGACTTATAGTGTGAATATCTTTACCAGCAACTCTGAAAGATTTCATTGATAACTGAAATTTTTCGCTAGATTTGATAGTCTTGGAACTACAATCTTGTAGCTTACGTAACGATATATCTAATGCACGATACCATTGACTTTCTGTCATAACTAATGCACGATACCATTGATATGGTGATTTGTTTAACTCCGAAATAAAATGGTAAACAACCATTGCATGAAGTTCGTCTCTTTTTTTAGCCTCTACATCTTGGTAGAGAATATGAGAGTAAGTAAAAGCACGTTCATAAACTGCAAATAAAGCTTTACCATTGTCGTCTATCGAAGCTAGATTGACCCGTAATAATTCACGTATATTTTTAATAAATTGTTGATATATCGGAATACGTTCATAAAATACAAAAGACATACCACCATCAGGATGGTTAATATCCATAATCGAATCACCAATACTTTTGGCAACAAATTCTTCAATAATGGAAATAAATTTTTCACTATTCAAGATACCATTAATTTTCACTGCTTTCGAAAGCTCATTCTGAAGAGCTTCCGAAATGGATTTAACAATGGAAGTTACCAATAACAAGTCTAACATGTTTTTAAGTTTCCAAGTTTTTATATATAAATTCTAAGACTTAGAATCAATTTTATTTAACAAAAAAAAAACAAAACTACTTTTTTTAACTTTTCTGTTGGATGAAATGTTAAAACTGTTGATTATTCAGCCCTATTTCAAATGCACGATACGCGGTCAACCAATCATCATATGCCTCTAAAAATCGTTCATATGCAATATTGAGAGACACAATTGATTCAACAAATACTGTAAATGATTCATTAGCTGCTGTTTGGCAGCTAATCAGCTTATGATGTGCATTACTGCGCGTGTTACCCCATTCATCTTCGTTAACAAAAGCTGTCATCGGAAGACGAGAGACAAACATATAAATTACCTCTGCGAAAATCACATCAGCTTTTTTGTAAAAAGCCTTTTGTGAAAGCTCTGATGAATGTAGGTAAGCCGTTGTATAAGTGCGAAATAACAATTTCAGTCTCCTGCTAATTATGTTTGGTCTTCGATTGAGCAATTCATTCATACCTTCGCATAACTCTGGAAACATTCGATTTTGCAACTCAAAATCAAGGTTCTTGTCCTCAGGGATGGAATCAAAGTAATCCCACAGATGATTGGGGATGAATGCTTCCACAATGGTGTTGAACGTTTCGGCGGTGAGGCCAGTGTGACTGGAAAGTATGTTCAGTAAAATTGCAGTGATGTCGAGGAGAATTCTCGCTACCAATGACAATGTCGCCATCTTAAAATTAATATATTATAAATATTGAAACTTAATATCAATTTTTAGATTCATATAAATCTAAAAATCTTATTTTATAAATTATATAGTTAAAATGCCGTAAAGTGTGATTAGACTATGTAAAATAAAAAATAAAAAATATGATTATTTTAGCCAATATAATTGCTAAAATAAGGTATCCCTAACTATTCTTTCATCAACCTAACTATCGTGCAAGAAGGTTTGCATCGTTTGTGTTAGTGTATGCAACAATAAACCGGTTGTATGCAACAATGAGTGGGTCAATAGAAGCCTCAAGTTCTTGCATAGGATTGGGGGAATTTCGATAATTATCAAGTTCCCGTGTAACGACACCCAATACCGCCATATATTCATTGTGATTGCGGAAAGCTGTCACCGGAAGGCTTGAGACAAAGTGATAAATAACCTTTGCTTCAAACTCGCCAATAAGCCAGTCAAAGACATCTTGGGAGTGGTCATAGGAAACATCCATCGCATCCTTATATGTTTGGTATAAACCGACAAGTCGGTTGTTAATACGTCCTGAGTTTTGAGCAATTAAATCTTCAATGTGGACGAAGAACATGAATGTATTACGATTATGGACATCAAATACCTGGTTACGGGAACTGATTTGAAGTTCATTTTCAATATCTACCCCGAAGTTTTCTTGGTATTCGGAGATGTAAGTCCAAATCGTGTCACGAATGAATTGTTTAACGTTGTTAAACGTAACAAGTGTGAGGTCACCCTCAACAACAACACCCGTTCCAACCGTGAGCGACTCTACAGGGAAATCGCCTACGCGAGCCAGCTCTTCCTTCAGCGTCTGAGAGACGCTGCTCAGAACAAATGCAATCAATTGCAGAACTCGTTGAGGGTCCATGTGAAAAATTATTATATCATAAATACGATACTTTCTTTCAATTTTAATTATAGTAATAAATCTAAAAATGACAAAATAATAAAAATATAAATTTTTAATGGTGTTTAGAAAAGTATACATAGATTTTCTGATGCTCTAGTTACTGCGGTATACAAACATTGAACCCCTTCTTTCCTTTTATCATTGCATTTAATAATATCAATTAAATCGACATACACATTTTTATAAGTGCTACCTTGGCTTCGATGAGTAGTAATAGCATTACCATAATTGATTTGAGCAAATTGGTCGATGTAATAATAGTAATAAAATTCCCATAATTGGTTTATAATTTTTTGCCAAAAACTATTTTTAACAGAATATTTTATAACAATATGACTATTAATATCTCTCAATTGTTTTTTAATATTCTCAATAACTGTTTCATATCTTTCTTTTTCTTCATTATGAATTACATGAAGTAAATCATTATTTTCTAACACAATTAACCATGTTTTAAATTTATTATTTTCTAAACTAAAGGCTCTAAGATTAGTAAACAATCTAGTTAATTCAAGGTCATCCTCAATCTTAAATTTACCTTCTTTCATTGTTAAAACACATAAAGGACATTCAGATGTTAACATCTTTAACTCCCAATCATTATAACATTTATCACAAAAATGATGATTACATTTACGGAACAATAATTTAGCATCTTTAACAGCTTCATAACAGATATGACAATTAGAGAATAATAAATTATCACAACCAATACCATTTTCTATTTTATTGGTTTGTGATGCTAGACTAGGTATTTTGAATTTCTTTTTAATATCAGGGGAATCACTATCAATTGCATAAATAGGAAATCTAAGGTTAATTATATCATATCGATTAAATAGTCGGATTTTGACATTATCATTCGATGATGTTTTTATTTTTATCATTTGAGAAGAATCATATTTGAATTGGTTGGTTGATAAACGATAAGAATTGTTGAAAATGATTTTTTCACCATTTACAAAATCATCTAGGTCAGTTTTAAATAGAATCTTACGAATTTTACGATTTAGATAATCAACCCGACGATTAGTATAACAAAGAATAATTTGGTCGGTTTGTTGATTATTTTTAATATAAGTTTGAATCCATTCTTCTTCATTTCTGAAAAGTGCAATTCTAGATACATGACCATCTGGAACAGTAGCTAATTTTTTAAAAGGAACTTTATGTTCATGGTCTTCAATCAATTTACGGATTGAATTAACAAAGTTAATTATTTGGTCTCCTGAACGCATTATTTTGGATAGTTTATAATGAGGAATCTTGGTATCTGCTAGTTCGAAGATATGACTCTCTGATTCTTTAACTGGTGGTAATTGAGCTTTATCGCCAAGGAAAATGATTTTCCCTTTGATTTTATTTTGTAATCGCAATAATTGTAATGTCATGTCTTTATTTAACATGGAAACTTCATCAACGATAATTAAATTGTAATAAAAGATAGATTTGGATTGGATTTTGATGTTATTTTCATCAATAATTGATTCGAAAACTTCTTCACCGTTTGAACCAATCTTTCTTTTAATTTGCAATAATTTATGAATTGTTAAGAAAATAAGATTACTTGAATTATTGTTTTCTGTATTACTAGAAGGATTATTTAAAGTATAATTAGTTGTATTTGCTTCTATTGTAGAATTAGGATTTATATTTTTGTAGAAAGAACTTTCTAGAACACCTACGGCTTTATTAGTACACCCAGTGACGGCGATTTTCATTTCATTTAATTCTGGTAGAGTTAAAAGATGTGTAACAATGAATGTTTTACCTGTTCCAGCTTCACCCGTTAACAAAAAGAATTTATTAATTTTAGATGTTGATTCATCTAGAACAAAGTTTTTTAGTTTATTTAAAACTATTTGTTGGTCTTCATTTAATTTATGTTCCATGAATAAAAAGTTTTTATGATTTTTTTCATTTAGTCCATTCAATTTTTAGTTTTCTTCTTTATGAATATTAAATATCAAAAATAAAAAAATGTCGTTTAAAAGTGAATTTGGAAATTTTACAGAAAAACTTAGAGATAAAAATGTTATGATTTTTAGTGATAGTGAAGGTTATATTCCAACTGGAATCATAGAAAAAATAACTTCACATCTTGAAAAAAAAGATGATAATGTAGTTGTTTTTAATGGCGATGGTGCAGATTATACTAGTAGAATGTTAGATACTACTAAACCTGACCGGTTTTTCTTTTTGAAACTCCTGAAAATGGTAAATGATAATCCTAATTTCTTAGCTACATTAGGTAATCGTGATTTGAATAAGATGATTCTTTGGCAATTAGTGCAAAGAAAAGATGAACCTAAATGGTGGAAATCAGAAGACGAATCTACAATTGATATACCTAAAATTTTAGAAATCGCAAAGAAATTATATGACAATCCTCCGGAATGGCTAGTTGAAAATTTAGAATCATTTTTTCCTTATTGGAGTGCCACAAATGAAGATATTAAAACATGGAAGGGATGGGGGTCAAGAAAAGACCCAAGAAAATACCCATTCTCTTTATATGATAGATATTTAGCTGTTTTTGGTAGAGACCCCGCAATTGGTTCTATGAGTGCAGAGAATAATATTCAAGGATTGTTTGCAGAATTAGGTATTACAGATGACCAATTAAAAAATGTTAATGCTGATTTTACAGTAAATAATGTAACAAAAGTTGGTACTTATATAAATTTTGGTGCTGCATTGGTATTTACTGTTTATGCTAGAATATTAGATAATGCATTAGCAGCAAATCCCAAATGGGAATATGATGGATGTTTATTTAAATTTTTAACAACTAATCCTCTAGTTGGATATGCAACCACTAGCTCTACCGTATATTTATTTTCACACAGTGGTGTTCATTCATCTTTTAATACATCTTTAATTGAAACAATGGCGCAAAAATATGATGATTTCGGGAATAAATTATTCTCTGGGTCTGTTACACAAATTATGGATAAAGCTAATGGTCGGGTTAAGATTGGTGGAAGTATAGTCTCTGTGGAAAATATATCTGATTTTAATTCGAAAGTTATTAAATACATTAAAGATTATTATGCTGATATAGAAAAAGAACCACAAAATATACAAAATAAATTTTTAAAGGTTTTAAATGGATTAGCATGCCCAATTGGTAAACATGCCGCATTTAAAGATAAGGATTTTCATTTACAATCACCAATTATGGCAGGTATGCAAGCAATGCTACAAGATAGAGAAAAATTATTCACAGGTGAAATAAGAGCAATAGTTAATATTTTTGGACATTCCGCTCTTGGAGCAGGCAATTTATTTGCTAAAACAAAAACACAAACATTGGTTTGCACTGATTTCGCTAATACATTTATTAATGCTTCGGCAATGAATCCTAAAGACAAATACGATGCTAATACTTTAACATTACATTTAGATATGAAAGACGGGCAATTTAAATTAGATGGAGAGATGTATTTACAAAAACTAAAAAAGGCAACATCATACAATCAACAATTGGAAGCACCAAATCCAAAAGACACATCCAAAAAAGACTATTTTAATGGTATTTTTATTGATGGAGTGGTTGGAAGTGAAGATAGTGAAGATATGACTAGTAATTTTTATAGAATTATTTTTGATAAAAAAGACCCTATTGATTTATCAATTACTTACCAACAACCACCTACTCCAACAGTATATTATAATGGAATGGGAACTATCGAGGGGTTAATTACTGGTAAAACTCCACGTATTAATTTATTTTCAACAGAAGCAAACCGTTCAAAAGGATTTAGCTTTAATGTCATAATAACACCTGCGCCAGCTTTAATGGGTGGATATAAAAAATCAAGAAAGATGAACAAAACTAAAAAAGTTAAGAAATCTAAAGCCAAATCTAAACTTATGAAAAAATCAAGAAAAAATAAAAAATAAAAATTATTACTGCATTATTGTTTTGTTTTTATCGTCTGTATTTAATGAATTATTAAGTGATTGATTATCTTTTTTCTTATATTTTATAATTATTGCGATAAATATAGCAATAAAAGCTAAAGTTAATACAATTGCCCCAATAAGACCTAAAATACTTCCTTGTCCTGAAGTATAAAAACTAGGTCTAAAATAGGAAAATAAGCCATAACCTACAAAAGGAGTAGTAACTATAATGTCAGTATTACCTCTATTATGATTATGATGATGGTGATGGTGATGTCCATGATGAACAACGTGTCCGTGATGTGTCATTTGATTTTAATTTATAATAATATAATTTATTTTCTAGGTAGTTTTATTTGCTTGTGAATCAGTAATTGCTAAAACGTCTTGATAATCTCGTAATCTAACAGTTGATGAATAGAACGGATCAGCATTATCTTCATAATTTTCAAATGTTTCCATATTATTGTAAAAATAAGCGGTAATAAACATAAAAGCTATAACCACAAAACAAGCAATCAAAATAATTAATTGTAATTCCATTTTTAATTTGTCTTACTTATTTTATAGAAAAAAAATCGATAAAAATAGATGGATTTATCTTTAGCGGAAAATACATTAAGTCAATGTATAATTTTTATTGAAAAAGAAGGCTATGATATAAACATTCAAATTAGAGGTAAAAAAAGCAAGTATACTTTGTTATATATTTGTCATGATACTAAGATATGTCTCATGCAAAAATTTGATTCAATTGGTGATTTGCATCTTCAATTAAAGATGAATAATCAGATATCTCAACCAGTCACGATTGGTATATTTGATGATGAGATAAATAAAACATCAAAATACAATTACACATTTCCCACGAAATTGGTAAATTCCATCGAAAAAGTAAAATCCAATGGCGAACCTAGTTAGTTTTCTTCATACAAAAATCGACCATCATATCCACCCTTACTTCCACTACGGTAGAGGTTATTATTCAAAATTGCAAATTAGTTCTGTATATTCGGATGGTTTTTCGAATTCCATGGAAATTAAATCTCTCGCCCATGTTCCACATAATTCGCTATCATTACCATCATAATCACCACTACCACGACCATTACCTTCACATATTAAGAGAGGTAATGGATGAATTTGATTGTCTAATTTTTTCTTATCAATATATAATTTTTTGGTATGATTAACTATATATCTTAAATCAATATTTTTATAAACAGATTTAAAAGATTGATAATTTGATGCTATGTGATATAAATTTTGGCTATCGTCTTCCTCTGGGTCAGCATAATCACCAGCCCAAACAATATTTGATTTATGAAACTCATCACAATAAGGTCCGATGAGAAATTCAACGGTATTCATAATCATATTATCAATATAGCAATTTTCAATGAGTTTTGCTCCTTGATAAAAATCATGTGGATTTATGTAAAGAATAATATTATTATTATTATCTAGAATTATAAATTTGTAATATTGACCCATTTTATTTTTTGAAAGATTTTTATAATTAAAAATAAACTTAAAAATATTTTACATACTAAACTACTAAAATACTAAAATACTAAAATGAATTCTAAATTAAATTATGCTAGCTATTTTACCTTTAATCGAGGTTTTGATGCAAAAAGATATATTGATGACATGTTCTCGATGTGTATAACAAATAATATTACAAATAGCAAAGAATGTTTTTTATTTCATAATAGAGAACCTATGTCTGATGATGAACAAAATATGGAATCCAAATTTACTAACTTGAAAAAATGCGAATCAGTGATAAAAGATTGTATCAAAAATAACCAATCTCAAGTGTCTTGTTATTATAAAAATCAACAAAACTGTTGCGGTTTTGTTCGTATTAACGATTTTTTTGAAATTTTTAAACATATGGAATCTACAAAACCGATTGAAAAATAAAAATCCTTTGGTGAACCTAAGTAATTTTCTTCATTAAAAATCTCATCATATGGTCCACCCTTACCACCCCATGAACCTGGCTGTTTTGAAAAAAGAATAGCAAAGTTACATAAGCCTTCAAAATTCAACATTGAAAGCTCATGTATGTCTATTGCTAAGAGATTTTAAGATATTTAAGTATCTAGAATCATAACTAAACACAACAATCTAGTTACACAGACTATGTTAGACTTCGTTCTATTTCTAGATATACAAATATAATATTTTAATTTAAGTTTTGATAACACTTTTGTTAAAAGTGTAAAAAATTGAACTCCTAGAACAATATAAATCTAATCTTAACAAATATTAATTAAAAATACAAAAATGTCAAATGAAGATGATTTAATTAATACTATTCTTTTGGATACTCAAGAAAATAAAGATAATGGGAAACAACACAATTTAAATTTAGAAATTTGCGACGAATATAACCATGATGAAGCAAATGAAACATATGATTGGAATTTTAACGATATATCATTACATAATAATTTAAATGAAAATGAAGAAGAAATCAGCTTAGATGATTTGGTTGCTAGTGATGATATAAAAATAAAAACTAATTATAATGTTTTTCCACATAATACAAACCAAGATGTCTGGAGTAATGAAGGTGAATCTTCTAACTCAGATTCAGAATCAGAAGAATCAGATAATGAATCAATCTATAATGTTAACCCTAAATTAATTAATAAAATAAGTTCTAAAGAATTAAATAGTGACCTAGAAATGTTTCAATCTTTAGTTAAAAATCAGAACGAAACACGCATTAATATGTTAAAACGTGTTTTATATTCATATCTAAAACAATATATTCTAAAACCATTAGACATTAAACCAGTTTTAACTAAAAGATTTATTGATAAAGTAGTTGAAATGAGTGAAGTTCTAGATTTAGAAAATATGCTAGGTGCTATTATTGGGGATATTTTATTAAATACAAAAAGTTTGAATGCTCTTTTAATTACTAAATATAGTAATATTATTGGTGCATTTTTATCAACATATAATTCGCAAGATAATTTTCTAAATCAACTATTGATAATTATCAACAACAACCAAAATTTAATTGATGATGAAAAGATTATTGAGATTTTTATTGCATGTGTAACTAACCGTTTAGTATCACGTTCAATGTTAAAAAATTGGTCACAAAAAATAACAGAAGACAATGCTGAAAAACTAGCATATGAATTAAATATTGATATAATGTTTATTAAAATGGTTGACTCAATTTTGAATAATTAATTACTTTTTAGGAAAAAGTAATATCAAAAAATTTACTAGACTTAAAACTTATATTCGAAAACTTACTAGAATAAAAACAGGTTGTTCTAGGTGTTGAATAGTCCTCCAAGGTTTTTATTTTACGATTTTTTATCAATTAAAAAGTTAAAAAGTTAAAAAATTAAAGAGATAAACATATATCTAGAATTGCTATTTTTCTAAAAAGTCTATTCTAGGTGTTAAATAGTCACCTAAAGTTTTTTTATTTTATTTATTTCTTTGTTAATGATTCGATATATTTATTAAGTTCTTCATTAGCATTAAAGGCTAACATTTGATATTTGAATCCTTTAATCTGTCATTTTAGGAAGATTTTTATTTGAACTATCTTTTCGAGAAGCAATAGAATAAGCAGTTTGCGCTTTTATCATTTCATTTTGAAGTTTTTGTCATTGTTCCTGAAGAGATTTTAATTTGTTTGCTTCACTTGGTGAAAGCTTAGCTAGGAATGATTTTGATAATGGTTTCATTTTATTTTTAAGATTTATTATTTATCAATAAAATATATAAAAATTGAACTTAAAAGATTTGATAATTTACAAAATTAACAGACTAAAATGGTAACAAAACAATTAATTATCGAAGAATTTAAGACTTTAATTAAAAAATTAAAGCATGATGTTCATATCATGGAATCAAAAAAAGAAGATAAAAAAATAATCAATGCAGTCAATTTTAAAATTCGTAATTTTGTTAAAGTAATTAAAAGTCTAGAAGGGTTTGACAAGGTTGATATCGAAAAAGCCGATGATGTTAAGGATTTAGATGGAATTGGTAAAGGTTCTTTAACTAGAATTGATGAAATTATTAAAACAGGAACACTAAAAGAAGCTCATGTAGAAGTAAGTGACAAAGACACCGAAATAGCTAAAAGAGTAGAAGACCTCATGACTATTACTGGTATTGGTCCAGCTCGAGCATCCGAATTAAATAAAGAAGGTATTACATTAGCTAAGTTACTAGAAGAATATAAACAACATAAAGATGCAATTGATGAATCCGAGATTCTAAAATCTTTGACACATCATCAAATTATTGGTTTGAAATATTATAAACAATTCATGAAGAAAATACCTCGAGAAAAAATTGAGAAAATAGATACTAAAATCCAGAAGCTTCTGAAGAAATATTTGAAAACCCTCGAGAATCCATTGACGATGAACGCAGTAATTTGTGGTTCTTATCGTCGAGGCGCAACCGAGTCAGGAGATATCGATTTACTTCTTTCTGGTGATGATAAATTTGATTTAATCGAGTTTGTTAAATTTTTAACAGATGAAGGTCTAATTACTGACCATTTAACTGAGAAAGGCACCACTAAATTTATGGGTGTATGTGATAAAACAGGTGGATATCGAATTGATATTCGTCTAGTTCCTATTGAGTCTTATGGTGCAGCTTTAATGTATTTTACAGGCTCAAAGGACTTTAATACACTAGTTCGGGCTGAAGCTCTTCGTCAAGGTTATACTTTAGAAGAATATGGTATTTATCCCCTCCGGAAGGAAGAAGAAGGGGGGGTCCTAGGGGGCGAAAATGAAACCGAAAAAACAACTGGTGTGGCAAAGAAAAAAGTTGCACATAGTCATCAACACATGAAAGGTGAGAAAATTCCTTGTCCAAAAGAAGAAGTAATTTTCGATATTTTAAAACTTGATAAAAAATTCTTAGACCCAACACAAAGAAATGTAGATGCTTCGACTAATATTCTAGCTCAACATTAAAACATTTCATTTATTTACGGGATTTTTTGGATTTAGATTTGGATTTTTTAGATTTAGACATATCTGATTGAATATGCTTTATTAAATGAGATTTATATTTTTTAATACTAGAACGTAATTTCTTTCTTTCACTATTACAGTTTTTAATCGCACATTTACGCATTGATTTATATTCTTTTGTCCCTTGAATGACATCTTTAACACATTTCTTCATTGTCTTACCATCTTTTGTTTTTAATGAACAAGCTTTGAGTTTCGCATCACTACCTTCGAGTGATTTATTATAAGCTGCTCTTTCTTTACCACATTTACTTTCTGAACATTTCATGTAAGCGGAATATTCCTTAGGAACATATGTCATAACACGTTCACGAATTGATGACATTATTTTAGATGATGATTTCATTTTGATTTATTTTTTATTTATTATTTGAAAAGAAAAATAATCATTTGGAACAATATTTTTTTGAACATCTTTCTAAAGATTTAATTATTTTTCGATTCTTTTTGGTTTTCATTTGTTTTGATGTAATTTTATAATTATTAGGGATTTCCTCTTGATATTCAATATATTCCGGTAAACAATGATTTAATAAACACTTTTTTTCCATGTCTATATTTTTCTTAATTTTTAATGTTTTTATTTTAGATTTAGATTTAGATTTAGATTTAGATTTCATCTAGAACTAGATTTCTTATCTTTTTATTAGAATAAAAATAGAAAATGTCAACAGTATCAAATATTAAATTATTTTTTATTGCATTCATAACATTGGCAATTGTTGATTACATATGGATTGGTGTAATTTTTGCCGATTCATATCGTAAAACCATAGAATCAGTTCAAAAAACTAAATTTACTGTTCGGATAGTTTCCGGTTTAATAGTTTATATTGCTCTAGCTCTAATAATTGTTTTTTGGATAATACCTAGAATACAACTAGAATCAAAACAAAACAATTTATTATTAACAAGTTTTATATATGGCGGTATTCTAGGAGGATTAATCTATGCTGTTTTTGATTTCACCAATTATGCTATTTTCACCAACTGGGATTTACAAACCTCAATTATAGATGCTGTTTGGGGAATGATTTTAATGACCATCGTTTCATTTATTACAGCTTATTCTAATAAATATTTACTCTAAATAAATGTGTTGATATGATTTATGACATTTTCCGTCGCTTTATATGGTATTCTAGGAACATTTTGATTAATTGATATCGGATTTAACATTCGATTATAATTTTGATTGGGAACTTGATTACTAGAATTACCACCATTTGATGTAGTCATATTTTTCTTATCCATCATTTCTAAAACATTCATCTTATATTGGTCAACATCACTAATTCTCTCTTTCTTTTTTCCTTGTGTGGATTTTTGTTGCGATTCAACTTTTTGGTCTGAAACTAAATAATTATTTCGAGTCATTAATTGCAAACTTTCCTCTTTTTGTTGATAATTATTCTTACTTTTATTTCTATATTCTAGATATAAAACATTAACATTGGCAATTGCCTGAATATGTATTTTATTTTTAACACAAACCATAGCCCCCCATTGTATTTTAGATTGATAAGCTAAAAGATAAAGACCATGAATAATTAATGGTGCCTTCTTTTTCTTAGAAGGACTGGTGAAATTATATTTAAATAATTTAAAAATTGCAATTAATTGTTTGTTTAAATGGTCATCATTACGATGACTAGTTTCTTGGAAAATAACATCCCAAACTAACCAAATAACATCATGATAATATTGTGGTTTTACATGTTTACGATTTCTAGCAGCACAATTAAACCCATCTCCCTTTTTTATATTAACTTTTTCCCATTCTAAAATCCAGTTTAACCAATAAAGAGCTTTCTCTAAATTACCTGTTCTAGATGTAATATGAAAAGCAAACTCATTCATTACTATATTGATTTCACTGGGGTCATTTGGTTTTATTATATTTTCCAATAAATTAATACTTTTAGCTTCTAATTTAGTCTCAAAAAAATCTAATCGGAAATCCTCAGTTGTTATCTTTGGTAATGATTTTAACTTATTTTTTGGCGATAATGTCATAACAGTTACAATATCAGATAAATGATTACGACATTCTTGATTATTACGTAATTGTAAAACCTTCTCTCCTTGATATCTTTCTTCTTGAAAAATTTGAATTTGTTGCACAAATCTAGACCATAAATAATAAGGAAAATTAGGATTCGCAGCATTAATTAATTTGGCATTTATCATAATTAAACGGTCCCAACATTCAAAAACATGCCCTGATACTAACATTTCAGTACACCAATGACATGCCTCTTCAACTTTATTGTCAATTATACTTTTTTGTAAAGCATTTAAAACATCAGACTTTTGATAACCACTAAATGTTTGTTTCTTAAAATCAGATAATTTTCGATAATCATTAATAAAAAAATTATCGGGTATATCTGATATTTTTGGGTCTATTTTACTTAATTTTTGTTCCATATTTTTATCATTCCTAATCGAAAAATAAGATATTTCCCTAACGCCAAAAAGATTAAAAAATAATAAAAACTAATATAAAAGTAAGTAAAAAAAATCTAAACAAATCTAGGATATAAAAGTTAGAGAATGGATTTTTTATCACCACAATATAACTACAATTACAATTATAACTATGATTACGGAAATAAAAATGTATTCGGAAACTTTGATGATGATATATACAATAACATTTTTAATAATAATTATTTAGGTAATCAAAATCCAATAATTGATGAACCACTTGAAATATGGGATGAAACAGTCAAAAGAGGGATATTTGACGAAGATTTTCAATACCCAAATCCTTTAACTGGTAATCCAACATGGAGTGAAAAATATAAACAAGAACATATTAATAAACTTCGTAAATTAGGCTCATATATTGATGCTAAAAATATTTTTGATGTTATTAAAAACCATCAAGTTACTTTAATTACGATGGGAACAGGTGCTGGCAAAACTGTAATGATGCCAAAAATTATGTTACATTATTTTGCATATCAAAAGAAAATAGCTGTTACTATACCTAGAAAGACCATCACAGAAGGTGCAGGTGATTATGGTGCATGGACATTAGATGCGACATTAGGAAAAGAAGTAGGGTTAAAACATGGAAGCTCAAAGGACTTATTCAGCGATGAAACTAAACTTTTATACACAACAGATGGTAGCATAAAAGCAAAAATGACTAATGATGACCCTAATTTGAAAGAATATTATTCAGTAATTATTGATGAAGCTCATGAAAGAAACGTTAACATTGATGTTATGTTTAGTTTATTAAAGGATTTATGTATCAAACGTCCAGAATTTAAACTGGTTATTATGAGCGCAACTGTTGATACTAATGTTTTTAAAAACTATTTTGAAAAAAATAATTTGACTTTTAAACATTATCATGTTGGTGGAGAAAAACCTAAATATCATATTGATAAATTTTTTCTAGAACCCCACCTAACTGAGATTGCATCACATACGTTAATGGTGGAATATTTAATTAAAATTCTTCAAGACACTTCTGAAGGTGATATCATTTGTTTTGTTCCTAAATTAACTGATTTTTCTTACTTTGTTGAATCTTATCAAAAGAATAAACATACTATAAAAGGAAATCCTTGCTTTATCGGATATTCCGGAACAACTGCAACACAAGAAGAATCTGATTTAGTAAAGAAATTTGACCCAGAAACAAAGGTCCCTTATTATGTGACAAAAGGTTATACTAGATGTGTCATTGTAACAACTCCAGCATTAGAATCATCTTTAACTTCGGCAGGTAAAATTGTTTATGTCATTGATAGTGGATTATATAATTCAGTTGAATATGACCCGATTAAATATGCATTTGTTAGTTCAGTAAAATATGTTCCACAATCTTCTATAATTCAACGTCAAGGTAGAACAGGTCGGGTTTGTTCTGGTCAAGCTTATATGTTATATTCTAAGGAATTGTATGATTCATTAAAAGAATATGGGGAACCAGGGATTTTAACAAGTGATATTACTAATGATTTTTTAAATATTATGAATTTACCTGTTACACAAACATTACAGAAAACTCTAAAATTTTTAGCAGAGATGTTAACACCTCCTACAATTGAAAGTGTTGAATCTGCTGTTAATTTATTATATAATTATTCGATGATAGATGATAAAGGATTAATGACACCATTAGGTAAAACTGCTACTAAAATGGGTCGTTTAGGATTTGAATTAACTAGAATGTTATTAGCTAGTTATTATTTAGATTGTATGGATGATGTTATATTATTAGTCGCAATGATGAATAATTCTTTTGGTAAAACTTTAGGTGATTATATTAGACCTCCTAATATGTTTTCAACAGAAGAAGATGTTGAATTTTACCATAAAATGATGAACCGATTTAAACATCCTAGAGGTGACCATTTTATATTATTAAATATTATTAAAGCTTACATATTAGTTCATCCAAATGACCGATTTAAATGGTGCAAAGAAATGAAGTTTAATGTAGATTTATTTAAAGCAATTGAAGGAGATATCATATCAATAAAAGATTCATTAGAATCTGTAGACTTTCCAGTTATGTTTAATAATTTTCCACCACCCAAACCATTTGAACGACCACCAACTTCTTTAGTTGAATTTTTACAAAAACAAAATAAAGCATTTGCTGAAAAAATGTATGGTAAAGAAGTTCAACAAACTAGATTTACTTATTCTTTTGGTGGTGGTGGAAGAAAAAGTAAGAAAGTTAAAGAATCTACTAAAATAGATAAATTAAAAGAAAAATATTTACATTCTTATCATACTAGAATTGAAAAAGATGATGTTCTAGATACACCTGTTATGTCATCTAGAATATCATCTATTCAATCATGTCATCCTAGAAATAATAAAAAGACGGATAACACCGAAGAGATTATTATTTTATCAAGTAGAACATTTCCAAGCGATGAGAAAAAAGAAGAACCAGAAGATATAACGGAAATCACTAACAGATTTAATGAACCTAATCATAATCTAGAACAACCTTTAACTAATTATTTACCGGTAGAAAAAATCAAAAAAGTAAGTAAGAAATTACTGAAAACTGTTGATGAATTATATAAAGTTAAAAAATCACCCAAAGATAAACATAAACCTAGAATAGTAGATATTGAAATAGATGGCGATGATACTGATGAATCTATTTCACAAGCTGTTCAAGAGGATTTAATTGATAAAGATACTGCATTTATGGATGATATGCTTTACAAACCTTTAACTAAAGAAGAAATCAAAAAAGATATCGAAGAAAACAAAATCATTGAAAGTTCATTAAAAAAAATTGTTATTGATATGAAACAAAATCTTAAACAAAATCGAAAAAGTAAAAAATCTAGAAAAACATCCAAATCTAAATCTAAAACAAAATCTAAATCTAAATCTAAAAAATTTAAAGCGGTTAGACCAATCACTTTTGGTGGTGCTAAAGACCCAATGGCTGACATAACTGAAGAAGACCTCAAACAATATGGTGAGTTTTTAGACCAAATATCTTTAAAAACAGAATCTGGGGTGTTACCTTTATTTAGAAGATTTGAAGATAAAGATGAAAATATTCTAGCTTGTTTATTCTATGGGTTTTACATGAGATTAGGCTTTAATCTTGCTAAAAATAATTATCTAGTAAAATTATCAAAAATAATTGCGAAAAATAAGAAAAATTATTATTCTTTTGCAAAAGAAGCTCCAGAATTAGTTATTTATCAAAATTTATCTATTGATGCTGCAAAAAATATGATAACAATAGGTATTGTGAGTAAATTAACACCTAGAATTATTAATTCATTCATTTAATCAAGTTATCCATTTATTTACGTGATTTAACTTTTCTAGTTTTTTTATTATTCTTTTTCAATCTATTCGATGCTTTAAGTGTTTTCTTATATTTATTTCTGCTTCCACCATTCATTGGCCCTCCTCCAGCAGGTCCAGGTTGATGTCTTCTTGTAGGTCCTCCATTTCCGGCTGGGGTTAAGAAACTTGGCGACCATGGGGGGACACCTTGAGGATTCCTATAAAGGTCTGCAAAATTTGTAAAGTTATCAGGCATTTGCATTAAAGCATCTGTTCTCGGGAATTGTGCATTTCTTCTTAAAGAAGTATGTGGAGGAGGGGGATTACCTTCTCCACCTTCTCCTCTGTCGAAAACAACAGTATTACCTTCATGAGGTTCATTTGATTGTTCCATAATTCTTTTTGTTAATTCTTCTATTTTCATTAATAATAATCTTATTAAATCCTTATCCTTCGTATCTTCTTTAATATTTTCTCTTCCAAATTCTAATGTAACTTCTAATAACATTTCTTTATTCATTTCATATGACGTATTACTAATCTCATCAATAAAAGATAGTTTAGTTACCTGAAATTCTCTATCTTTTATAGTTCTAGCTCTAATATCGTCATTATTTTGCATAAACAATAATCTCATATTTTCTACTTCTTTAATATTAATTTCTGCAATAAACAATGGTAAAAAGGAAGAACGCATAAGATGGTATTCATCTGTCATTGTAAATAATCTGTCTAAAAAGATTTGTTGATATTCCATTTCACAATAACTTTGATATGGTATCGGGTTAGTTCCTAGTTTTAAACAAGCACAAATTTTTGATAATATCGGATGAATTCTTTTATTATGTTCTTTCTGAAAAGATTCATCACCATGTATATAAAATAAAACTAATTTTGATGAAGAATTATTATTATTCCTACCTGTGGTGTTTGTGATTATTTTTGGTAAATCGGCTGGTATGGGGAATTCATATTCGATATCCTTTCTTTTGCGGGGGATTTCAGACATTTGTATATAATAAATATTTGGTGATTGATAAGCAAATTCATCACCAAATAAATATTCCTCTTTCAGAGAATCTGTTTTATTATTATATAAAAAATATCCTCTAAGTACTTGTTGTGCATAACATCTTGGTGAATCAGGTGAATTTGGATTACATGGGGGGGGGTTACCAGCTAATCTTCCTAAAGGAGTGGGAGGAGGAGTTCCTGGTGAAACAGATGCTTTGGGAGAAATACTCAAAGGGTTGTAACCATCTGCACCTTGATTCTGAGGTGTTTCTGGAGATGGAGGATATGAAGGAAATAAATCAGGACTTGCCATATTTTTATGCTTCTTTATTTTACTTATCCGATATTAAATTACTAAAGTTTTTGTCATTTTTTATTTTTATTGATTTTTGCATATTTTTGTTTTTCGCCCTTTCACATCCTAAGTAGCGATTTTGAAGTATACAGTTTTTATTGAGTAGTACTGGAACTACCTCTCTTAATATGGGATTTGTCAATCCAGCTAAATTTATTTTATTCTATTAGAATTATTTTTTAGATTTTTTAGATTTTTTAGATTTTTTTGTTTTTTTGTTTTTCTTCGACTTAGATTTTTTTAATGTTTTTTTATTTATTTTTCCACCACCACGATATGGTGGTGGATTTCTATTGTTATATTGTCGGGGTCTTCTTGCATTTGGTTCAGGTGATGTTGATTGATTAGCGTCTTGTGGAGTTGGTGGAACATTTGGAGTGTCTGGAACTAATACATTAGCTGGATTAGCTGCATCTGGTGTTGGTGGAACATGGTGGGTTTCTGGAACTAACACACTAGAAAATCTAGTGGGAGTAACTGGTTCATTTCTAGGACTTGTATTATGTCTTGGAGGAGTAGGTGTAAATTCAGTAACAGGGTCATTTCGTTGTTCTCCTCTTGCTCTAGCTTCAGCCTCTTCTGTTAATCTTCGATGACGATTTATTATATGTAACCATTCTCGTTCACCAATAAAAAATTTTTTGCTTATTTTTGTATATTCATTGTCTTTTTCATGATTGATATCAAAAAAATCATTATAATCATCCATAATACTCATTTTTTCATCACCTGTTTCAAGGTCTTTATAAACATAATAAATATGTTTTCTCCCTCTTGTATCAAAACCAGTTCTTTGTTCTAAATTTTTCATATTGTCCTCATCATTTGGAGGTAATTCATAATATGGATTGCTTTCATCTGCATGTCCTCTTTCAGGGTTATAATTGAATTGTGAATTACCTTGATTGCCTTGATGGTAATTATTATTCATTTATAAATGTATTTTTATTTTACTTATCAGATATTATTTTATTTAATATTGTCAAAAAAAAACAGTTATTTTAGATTAGTGAAAAATCAAAAATTGAATCAAATTACTTATGTAAATTATTATTAATTTTTACGGTTCCAAGCTATCATTACAATGGAGTCCCCGAAGCCACCACATCCTCTTCTATTGCATGCGCTTCAGCAAAACAAGCGCATGTTTCCTGATGGCATCCACACAATTGATGACATGAAGCCGGGGGTTTCCTTGAAGGTGAAGGACCTCAACACAGATTCTATTCTGTGTATTGAGACGTGGCTCGACGAAGATAAACAGATTGCTCGGAAGGTCACATGTGTCACCGAGCAAGGTGTTCAACGCATTCATGAAGAAAAAGTCTTTCATGGGTGTGCCCTTCGCACATCTCGTCGAGTTATTCAGAAGGACGGTTCATGTGTGGAAGAAGTGGTTGTCACCACTGTCGATGAGAACCCACGTATCATCAATCGCTTCAAGATTGTTTCTGACACAAACGGTCAGGAAACGAGGACCTTTCTTCCATTGACTGCATAAAACTTCTTTTTCCCACTAAAAATTTTTTATTTTTATTTTTCAATAATAAAAAATAGTTATTTTAGATTGATGAATAATCTAAAATTGAATGGTTTTGATGGTATTTATATATAATAATTTTGAGACATGGACCATCTTCATCCATCATTGCTTCAGAATTGTCAAGCCAGTGTCGAGGCATGGGGCAACCCTAACCTGACAATCCTACCAGGTGGAACAGGCTTTATAGTCTACGATTTTACCAACCAGCTTGGTATCCTACGTCAGTCCACCACAGAACTTGACCCGACTACACGCACTATCTCTCGTGATACGCGGGTTTTCTGGCCCGGTCACGGTGAAATAAGCTCTGATGGGTTAGATGTCATTGTGGAAACCCTGACAGGGACAACGCATACCATCGTAAAAACCCAGTATATACTGGACGGACCTGTGCGCGCCACAAACTTCCTCAGTTGGGAAGTAAACCAACCGTCATTCCTCTCTCGTACCAGCAGTCTCTACACCAAACTCACGACTGTAAAGGAGAATGGTATTGTCACAAGCAAGTTTAAGGAGTATTGGTTCCCAGGCATGCAACCGCAACGCAAAGTCTTAGTTCCAAGAACTCCAGAGGAACTCTTGATCGACGGGACGGCGTATGAGACAGACGAAGAAGATGGCAACTAGACCATCAAGTATATTGATTTTTTTTATAATAAAAATAATAAAAATAATAAAACTAATAAAACTTCAATGGTGTAAAAAAGTTCATTTTAGTTCTTGTGCAAGAAGAAAATTGATTTTTTTTTAAATTTAAATTTTTATAAATTTACCCTTTACGTTTAGTGCCAACAATTTGAGCTCTTTCGAATGGCCACGTTCAACAGTTACTACGATGAAAGTCGTGGTATTAGTGAAACCATGACAACACGCCCTTATAAAGATGGGAGAATCAGTTATCATATTAAAATTGTGCAAGATCCTGTGACAGGGGAAGAAACTGTGACAAGCACATTTACAACGGAGAATGCTGACGGGTCTACTTTTGTTGAAGTAATGGTCTACACAAATAGTGCAATGATTCAGAACTATAAGACACAGACAAAGTTTGCCAGTGTGTATGACAACGACGGGGAACCGCCCAAAAAAAAACTTTGAATTACTGTTCAATCAGCATTTAATGCATAAAATGGTTTTTTACATGACTTCACTGTTTAAAGTTTTATTTTTTTTATAAAATAATCTTGATTAAATTGTGTCTGAAACAAAACCACACAAATTTAGGTATTCTAGTGTTTCTTCATAGGTTCTAAAACCATATTGGTCTAGAGTTTCATTCAAATATTTTTTATAAGGAGTAATTGCAACTGACAATTTATAATCTTTTTTGTTTTTACCCCACATAAATGAATGGTCATCATCATGTTGAAATTTAATAAAAGTCATTGATGGAACTACTGGAATTAAATAAATTGGAATGTTTTTACTTTTAAAATAATTTTGCAATTCTAGTTGTGTTAGTTTCTCATTTTCTTGACTAATCTTATAAATCATAGAAACAATTTCCTCGAAAGTTTGTTGATTTTGTTGTCGAAGGGCAAAATTATTAGTCAAAATCTCTTGAATTTGAGGATGCAAATGATGGTCAATTTCATCTAGATAAATAGGTGTTGTCATAATGTCAATATCACGGCATGAAGGGTCCAAATGGTCTATAATTAGTTTTTTAAATTCTTGAACACAATCATATGCTTTTTTCCCTGTTTCAATATGTTGGTTGATTAATTCTAAAAGTTGATTAATCCCATTAATATTATCAATTTGTATAATGTTATGACTCATTTTTTTATATCTAGAATAACATAGCTAGATAAATTCAATTTTATTAGTTTTATTTTTTGGAATCAAATAAATAATCAAATAAATAATAAGATAAAATTGAATAATAGTCTATAATCTTATTTTTGTTAAATAAATCAATAATCACTATGACTAAAAAGGATAAAAGTGAAAAGACTTTAAAATTATTACCTGATGAGATACTAGAAATAAATAATCGTATCGAGTCTGAAGTTTGTCATGAAACAATTGAAAAATTAAAAGATATTAATATGATGGAAGATTATAAAAAATGTTCATCGGTCATTAATCAAATAGATAAATTAGATAAAATATTAGAAAAACATAGTATTAGTTTCGATTCGAGGAATAAAATAATTAATGACTATATGCTAGAATTAGTCCCTCCTGGAACTAAAGGTGTATTAAGAGGTAATAAATTTAATTCAATTGTTAAAGATAAAATATTAACTATGAATCTAGATACGTCTAGGTTTGAAATATCTTTTGAAAAACAGTGTCCAGGATATCAAACAACTGAAATTCCAGATTGGTATATACTAGAAAAGGAAACACGAAAGATTTTAATTGGTATGAATCAATTGGACTTAGTTGGGGGTGGTCAACAAATAAATAGAGGTTCTAAATATTTGATTGATAACAAAAATAATACCGAAAAAAGTAAACTGCTTTGTGTGATTTGTAATTTTATTAAATTCACTAGTAAAAAAAATAAAGCATTTCATCTATTTGATATTGGATTTAGAAATAATACATTATGTTATTTAAATAGTCTAAATCGAATAATATTAAACTATTTTTCATAAAATAGTATTCTAGGATGATAGTTGTTGATTATAAGCTTTAATAATTTCTTGTTTAGAAATAGACTTTGGACCTACTGTATTATGCTCCGTAAATTTGATATTTTTTAGTTTTGTAATGATTTTATCTAATCTAGAATTGGATGATTGAGATTGTGATGGTGATTGAGAAGTTGTTATATTATTAAATTTAATAAAATAGTGAGATTGTTCGCTTTTAGAAGCACAATCAGTATCTATATTACCTGCATTAACCCCAACTCTTCTAAAAGAAATATCAGGTGATTCATTTTTTTTTACAAATTCAAAACCCTCCGCGGCGACCACGTCAGGTAGCTTCCTAGGTGTGTCTTTTTTAACCCAGATTTGAAATATACAAGGAACGTCAAATTCTAGGTCATTGACTAGAAATGATTTTTGGGGAAGGTCTTCTTGAGAAATTAAATGATATTCTAGCGGGAAATGTTTTTGCATACTATCTTTTTTAAAACTTTTAGGTAGAATAAAAGCAATAGTGTCTGCAAATTCGGCTGATTTTTTGATAAATTTAATAGCTAGAGAAGATTGGCGACCAAATGGAGGATTACCTATAACATGAATTTTATTATAATCTTTTTTAAAATCAAAAACTAAATCTAGATAATCTTTTTTTTCTATTTCTAGATGTTCTGGTTCTATATCAAAAAATTTGAATTTTGTCCCCAGCTCCTTTATTCCTGTTATAAATGCACCATTTCCTGCACTAGGCTCAATTATTAAATCATCATTTGCGATTGATATATGTTTTTTTAATAATTCAATACAATCTTTAACAACATCAGTTTTTGTATAATATTTATCAATTATTGAACGTTTTAATCCAGTATTTTGTTCCATATTTTATGATTAATAATTAATAAATGAAATCTCTTAATATTTTATTAATCAATTTTATTTTTATTTGATTTTATTCAATAATTTCTGGGTTTTTTTTTCAATCTTTGAAATTTCACGAAAGCTATGATTTACTTTTTCTTTGAGGTTACCTTCATTACATTTATGTTCCTTGACACATTGATTAAATTTTTTTTTATTTCTTGGTGATATATCTTTACAATATGTATCCGTGCATTTTTGCCCGATTGACACCATTTCATTTATTTTCTTAACTAATTCTTGCATTTTTTTTATATCTGGATTTAACAACATTGTAAGTTCTTGCAATAATTCTTTTTTTTTGTTTAATTTATCCATACATTTACCAAATTCAATATCCATGATATTTGAAGAAATATTAGCTTTTAAATATTTATTTAATGCACATTGTCTTACACCTACTTGTTTTTTTTCAAAATATGGAATAGTTTCGTTTTCCTTTTTACATTCATTCAAAATAGCTAAAACCTGTTTTCGTAAAGGTGGTGTCAGATTCTGTAATAAGCAATCTTCCGCTTCTTGACATGATTTTTTATAATTGTTAATTACTTCGTCGAGCTTGGGATTAGCTCCACTTTTACTCTTTTTCTTAGTTAATTTTATTTTATTCGACATTTTATTCTTCCAATAGAAAATAAATAATTACAAAAAGATAAAAAATATAAAAGATAAAAATATTGAGCTTATGATTTCATATGAACCTTTCTAGATGCAACTTTAATCAAAACATCATCATGTGATGATATTATAATAGTTTTATCAGCAAAGGCAGTTTTAATAAGATTAATGAGAATTTCTTTTGATTCTTTACTTAAAGATGCTGTGGGTTCATCTAGAAGAAGAATATCAGGGTTATGTAAATAGATTCTCATAAACCATACAACTTGTTTTTGACCACCACTTAATTTAGAACCATTTTTACCAACATTAGTATCAATACCTTTTTTAAGTTTTTCAAAAACAGTTTTAAGTTTGAATTGTTCAAGTAATTCTTCAACTTTTTCTCTAGATGTGTTAGGACTACCAAAAGTAATATTATCTAGAATAGAACGATTAAAGAGGATTGGATTTTGTGTCATATATCCAAACTTACTAAACAGATTACCTTGTTCTTTCATTTTATAGTTATGACCATTAAAGTATAATGCTCCTTGTGTTGGTTTTATTAATCCTAGAATAATTTTCATTAAAGTGGATTTTCCTGAACCAATATCTCCGACTAGAACTATTTTATCACCTTTGTTAATTTCTAGGTTAAAATTCTGAATTATTGATTCTTTACTAGTTGGATATTTATATTCTAAATTTTTAATTACTATTAAACTATTTGTTTCAATTCTAGGTTCAAGTTCAATACTTTCATCGTTATTACTTTGTTTATTTTCTTCAGAAGTTGATAATGGAATCTTTGCATTTTTAGAAATTTTATTTAAAGCTTGATATTCCTGCATCATATCATGTAACATATCACTTAAATAAATTAAAGTATCTACTAATTCCACACCAACAAAATAGATAGATAGAAATTGCCCTTTAGTCATTACACCACGTCCTAATAATTGAAAAGAACGATACATAATGAATAAAAGAGTTGCACCACTAACTATTGTTCCTAGAAGACCCCATTTTAAAAATGACCGGTCTTTTATTTTCTTATTATTTTGATAATTTTTTGAATGATTTTTAATTAAATTATTTTCACTATCAAATTGATTATATGTATAAATAGTTAAAAAATTACTTAGGTAATCTTCTATTTCTTGATATAATTTTAAATAACTACCAGTTGAATTTCCGACCTTATCTGCATTATTCTGTGTGCTTAAATAAAAAATACAACATATAACTACAAAAAAACCTAAAATGGTTAAAGGCAGAATATAATCGTATTTAAATAGATTATAACTGAAGATTAAAATTGTAATTACATATGGTATTATATATTGAAAAGTATGTTCATACCATCTTCCTATAATTGATTTAAATTCATGAAAAGCACCTAACTTTTCACCAATAACAATATCTTCTGGGTTTTTAATATAAGCATTTTTAATTTTTTCATTTAAAGATTCATACACTAAGTCCTTTATTTTAATTCTTTGAATTGTTAAATAATATTGTTCAAAATTACCGATGAAATAAATTAACATATTCATGATTAAAATGAAAGAGAAAGCATATATAAATAATTTGATGTTTTTGTTAAACATGTCGAACATATGACCATAGTAATTTGGTAGATAATAATAATTTGTAACAGTTGTTGCAAAAAATAATATATTCAATAAGGCTTGGTCTTTATTTTGAATATTATATTTCCAAAAAACTTTGGCAACAAAACTTAATAACATCCTAGAATTACTTTTTATTTACTTGTATATTTTATTTTTAACTGAAACATACAAAAACATTACAAACAAAAACATACAAAATTAAACTTAAAAATAAAAAAACGGATTACATTTTAATTTTACGACTTGCTATACTAATTAACTGATGGTCGTGAGATACTATAATTATTGTTTTCCCTTTAAAACCTTGATTAATTAAATTCATTAAAATTTCTTTTGATTCGATACTTAAAGAAGCAGTTGGTTCATCTAATAAAAGAATATTTGGATTGTGCAAATAAATTCTTAAAAACCATATTACTTGTTTTTGTCCACCACTTAATTTAGAACCATTTTTACCAACATCTGAGTCAATCCCATTTTTTAATCTATTAAATACAGTATCCAATTTAAATTCCTTTAATAATTCTTTAACTTGTTCTCTAGTTGCATCAGGATTGCTGAATAATATATTATCTAGAATTGAACGATTAAAGAGAATAGGATTTTGTGTCATATAACCAAAATTTTTGAATATATCTTGTGGTTCTTGTGTTTTATAATTATAGCCATTGATAAAAATATCTCCACTAGTTGGTTTTATTAGACCTAGAATTATTTTCATTAATGTAGATTTACCAGCACCAATATCACCTATCAATGCGATTTTTTCTCCTTTTTCAATGTCAAGATTTAAATTTTGCATAACAGGTTCATTTGATGATGGGTATTTATAAGTTAAATCAACAATTTTAATTAACGATTGTGTTTTTATTTTAGGGTATTTTATGCTTAATTTAGTTTTGTCAATTGTATTTTGGAAAATATCAATACCTGTTAATTTTGATAATTCTTTGAGATTATTATATTCAATAGTTAAATCATGAAACATATCGGATAAATAAACTAAAGACCCTAACATCGCAATAATAATAAAGTAAAGTGACATGAAAACAGATTTACTAATTGTATTTCTAGTTAGCAATGTATATGCTCGATACATGGTTAAAAATAAACATCCAATAGTTAAAGTTACTCCTAGTAAATGCCATGACAACCCACAACGGTCTATTTGTTTATTCGCATCTTGATACTCTTTTTGATACGTTTTAATGATTTTATTTTCTTGAGAGAATTGGTTATATGTATAAATTGTTAACATATTAGATAAATAATCTTCAATAGCTGAGAAGACCTTGATATATGTTTCATTCTCTCTGTATGCATATTGTGAGCAAAACATAGAATTTGTAAATACTGAAATAAATGAACCAGCTAATAGTAGAATAAGACATAATGGTAGATAATTATCGATGGTTGCCATATAAAAAGCACTAGTTGCAATAACAAAAATATATGGAGTTAAATATTCATATATTTTAACATACCATGAAGTGATAGTTTGTTGTATTTTCATAATTGCAGCAAGTTGTTCGCTTGATACTACATCATCTGGTGCGGTGACATATCTTTCTTTTATTTTGGAAATCATATGTTTTTGAACGATTTCTTCGATACCAGTTTTTTGTATGCTATAATAATAATATTCGAATTGATATATGATATAAATGATGACTTTCAATATTAAAATAATACTGAAAGCATACATGAATACTTTTATATCTTTTTGGAACATTTCGTATAATTGTCCATAAACTTTTGGTAAATAAAAATTATTTGCGATAGTTGCTAATATGAAAATGATATTAAGTAATGTATAAAATGGATGTTCTTTATTGTATTCCCAAAATACTTTTGCGATACCTTTCCATAACATTTGTTTTATTTGTTGTTGTTTCTATTCCTTTAATTTAATAGGGTTTTTTATATTTTTTATATTATTTGTTTGTTCTAAAAATTGAAATAAAAATCAATGTTTATTTTTAGTAAAATTAAAATCATGTGTGGTCCTGATGATATTGAAGCTATTGAAGCTAAAATAAAAGATGAAAAGGAATTACAAGAAGAATTTAAAAAGGCGGAAAAGCCTAAATTTCATCTTTATGTATTAAAGTGTGAAGAAGGTAAATATTATGTTGGTAAGTCATATGATTTTGCGAATCGTTATAAGAAACATCTAGCTGGAGAGGGTGCTTTTTGGACGAAACGTTATAAACCGGTTGGTTTTGTAGAATTGCTTGGTAATGTTGATAAATATGATGAAGACAAGTATGTTTGGAAATATATGGAAAAATATGGTATTGACAATGTTCGTGGTGGTTCTTATTCACAGATGATTTTGTCACCTGAGTTACGTAAATGTGCTGAACGTCATCTTAAAAGTGGTTCTAATTTATGTTATGCATGTTCTGAATATGGTCATTTGATTCGGGAGTGTCCTAAAAAACGGAAACGTGAAGATGATATTAAAGAATTAGAAGATGATAAAGAAGATAAAAAATTAAAGATATCACCTGATGGTTATGTTTTAGTTAAATGTAATCGTTGTGGTAAATTTGGTCATTTTGAAGACCAATGTTTTTCTAAAAAACATGTTGATGGACATGATTTATAAAAAATATTTTTTATTTTAATTTGAGTTCAAAATGATTTAAGGAAATCATCCAATATTATAATCATAGGGAGTAAAATCAATTTACCCCTGAAAAGAAAAAAACACAAAAATAATGATAATAAAAATTTAAAAACAAAAATTAATTAAATAAAAATAGTAAAAAACAACTTAAGAAAAACCTCTTATATTTTAAATAAGAAGCAGTTGGCAATTAAGAAATTAATTGTTTATCTGCATTTGTTCCCATAGCTCAATGGTAGAGCGCCCGGCTGTTAACCGGTAGACCACAGATCGATACTGTGTGGGGACGATAAATGACAACATACAGCAAAAATAAATCAAAATTTATATGATAACTGTTGTCAGCATTCTCGTCGACGAGAATTTAGCCCCTATGGTGTATCGGATAGCACGTGTGACTTCTAATCTCAAAGGGCAAGTTCAATTCTTGCTAGGGGTATTGCTTTATTAGTTTAATGGTAGAATATTACCCTTCCAAGGTAGTGGCCCGGGTCCGATTCCCGGATAAAGCATCAAGTTTAAACTTTCTTCAAAAAAGTTAAATGCCAACATGGCGGAATGGTAAACGCATATGTTTCAAGCACATACGCCTGCAAAGGCTTAGAGGTTCAAGTCCTCTTGTTGGTAAAAAGTTTAGATTTTCTTTAAAAAAATCAAATGCCACCATGACGGAATGGTAAACGTATACGATTTAAGCTCGTACGCCTGTAAAGGCTTGGAGGTTCGAGTCCTCCTGGTGGTATCAATAATTTCTTATGAGACTTAGTTAGGTTCACAGCCTAGAATTATTGATTTATTTTTTTGCTTTTTGTAAGATAATCAAAAATTGATTTAACATTTTCAATATTTAATTATTATAATAATTAATTATGACAAAAAGGTGTGAACATAAATTAGAAAATGGTGAGCGTTGTGATAATTATAATGCTCAATGGAATTTTAAAGGATTAAAGCCAAAATTTTGCACTAATCATGCAGATAAAAAAAATGGCATGATAGATGTTAAAAATAAAAAATGTATTGGGTTTAATAACGAAAAATGTAATTTAAGACCTTCATATGGGTTTCATGGACAAACTGCTTTATATTGTAAAGAATGTGGAAAAAAAACCAGTAATTTAATAGTTCCAATTTATAAATTACATTGTTCTCATACAGGGTGTAAACATATTCCAGTGTTTAATTTTCCAAATGAGAAAAAAGGTAAATTTTGTTTTAAACATAAAGAATTAGATATGATAAATGTTAAAGGTAAAAGATGTCCCTTTGAGGGATGTGATTCAATAAATCCCCCATATGATTTTCCCAGTGGAACAGGGACATTTTGTCATAAACATTATGAGAAAGGTATGATTAATATACGCACCGATAAATGTATAGAATGTAATATATTAACAGCATCATATGGTAAACCATTTGGTAAACCAACACATTGTAATAGTCATAAATTAAATGATATGATAAATGTTAAAAAAAATAGATGTGATGATTGTGATGTTGAAAGTTTATATGGTTTACCATCACAACCTGCTTCTAAATGTTTTCAACATCGTGAAAAAGGTATGGTTAAACGTTCAAATTCTAAGTGTTCAATATGCAATATTAATAGTGCAACATTCGGATTTAATTTTACTGTTTTTAGGTGTGAAAATTGCAAATTAGATTCAGATGAAAATTTATCAGAAAGAAAATGTAAATCATGTAATTTATTAATGATATTAAATAAAAATGAAATATGTGAATTTTGTGATCCAGACATATTTCAAAAATATATTTTGATTAAACAAAATTCGTTGCAGAATGTGCTAGAATCATATAATATTAAAATTGACTCCATTGATAAAACAATTGATAATGGGATGTGTGGCAAAGAGAGACCTGATTTTGTATTTGACATGGTATCATTTATATTAATTTTAGAATGTGATGAACATCAACATAAAGATAGACTGAAATCTTGCGAAACAACACGAATGATAAATATTGGTCAAAGCTATGGTGGTATTCCAGTATATTTTATTAGATGGAATCCTGACACTTATAAACCTGGTAATAAAATAAAAAAACCAGAATCAATAAATAAACGACATACAATTTTATGTGATTTCATTAAAGCCATCCAAAATGGAACATATACACTCCCATCCGACTCTCTTGTCAGCGCGATTTATATGTATTATGACGGTTGGACTAATTTAGATGATGCTAAATGGCAATCTATACATAAATTTGAAAACTAAAAAAAAACATATGAAAAATTATAATTTTACCAATTTTGTAATTTTTTTACATACCATTCTTCTTCATCTGTATCATAATGTTCTTGTTCATATTCTTCTTGATTTACATCAGGAAGAATATTAGATGGGTTTTTAGGAGGATTTTGAATTAATTTTTTACAATATAAAATAATTTCTTCTCTCGTATATGGTTTATCATTGAATATATTTGATTCTATTTTTTTATTTATGCAATGAAATAATTTACTTTTTTGATTTCTAGAAATAATAAAATTATTCCATTGAGGAACCCGATTACCTGACTCATTATTAAATATACTTCTAGCTAACATTAAATCATAATATTCTACGGTTAAAAAATCTTTCAAAGAACATTGAACAACCGTATCAATTAAATTACACGCGTCAATACATGAATATTTATTAATACGATATTTTTTTTTATAATCTAGTGGAATATTATTATATTCATAAAATGGAGTATTATACTCCTCACTTAATTTAATACAAGTAAACCATTTAAATATTTGCAATAAGTCTTTTTTTAAATCAAATTCATCTATATTTTTACCTGAATTAATAAATCTTTTACATTTTCATAAATTTTGATATTATAATTCGCAATTAAATCTTCCATTACCTTAACCTATCGCAATGTTCGTCATCATGATATTGAGAATATAACTTTCTTAAATGGACTTTAAGATAATAAAAATGACAAACATTGAAACACTTTAGGGTATTACTTTATATATAGATTTCAAATATAATTATATTTTTATTTTCAATTTTTTTCATTAAAAACAAGAATTCTATTCACTAATTCCTTATAACCTTTAAGCTTTTGTAATCCAAAAATTTTACCCCATTGATTATTTATATTTACATATTCTTTTTTAGATATCTTTATTAACTTATTCTCAGAAGTTTGAATATGTAAAGATTCACCCTCCTTTTTATTAAATCTTCTTATTCTTTCATAATCTTTTTCCGGATTTGGATAATAACTAAATCTATACGAATTATCAAATACAGTTATAAATTCACTCTTTTTCTTTTGTGTTTTCTTTTTACTAGAACCATTACCATTTTTCTTATGTGTAAATTTAACTAAACGATGTTTACTCTTTTTTATTTCATCACTAACAACTAAACCAGTAATATCATAATTAAAATCCTCTTTTGATGGTCTAGTTTGAAATTCACTCACACTTTGAATTTTATAATAAACCTCATATGGTTCATCACTTTTATCAAATAATTCTTTTGTCTTTTCATTAGGATGAATTATAACATTCTCAATCATTAAATAAATATATCCATCCGAATCAACCGCATATGGATATGGAACATCGCTATTACCAACCGGCGAAACATATGTTTTTATTGGTGCAATAGCTTTGAAACTAAATATACTGTCACCAATACAAACATATTCCAAATTACCAATTTCCACTAAAATAGAATTTCCATCAAATTTTTTTCCATGACCACCACTAAATAATGTCATTTTTATTTTTGGTGATTTACCAATCCAAATATTGATATATTTTGTTGAATAAAGTTTTTTATTATAAGTTTTACTTTCTTCATAATTACCATAAACATCTACAACATGTTTGTCTTCATTAATTTCAACTTTAAAAGGTCTTCCACCATTATCATGTATATAATAAATACTTTTCATTATTGATATTTAATTATATATAATAAAAAAGTAGATTGTTTTTATTCAAACATATTTTGATATTTTTCAATATCATATAAATCTAAACCATCACAATCATCATAATCAATTCTAGGTATTATATAATTATCAATAAATTCTTTACTAAGTTTATTAAACTTAACAATTTTTTTTATATCAACTAAGTCTATAATCATTATAAGTTGGTCTTCTGACAACTTACCTTCTTGAACTAAAACATCTGCTATAAATAATAAATTATTCCAATTATATTTTGATTCCATTGTTTATTTATTAATTTTATAAAAATTGAATTAAGGTTATTGAAAATATATTAAATAATCAATCAAGAAGATGTCAAAAGAATATAGTATCGGTTTTTCTGATGGGTGTGGAGGGTATAACACTCTCAAATCCATTTCAATTACTCCAAACAACACTACTTTAAAGGTTGATATTATTGTTCAAGATAATGATGTTACTACAACATTCAATAAAACTGTTAATAAACCAACAATTATTGAACAGGACGAAACATACCCCTATCCATCAATGGCACTTTTAGTTAACAAAGAAAAGATACATAGTAAAAAATACTATTATCAGAATGTTAAAATTATTATTGAAGGTAATCATACTGCCAATATTTTTGAGGTTACTCATTATGACCGATAAACACGTTTAATAATTAGCTTCAACACTTTTTTATTTAAAAAAAAATATATAATGTTATTTAACTCAAAAAATGTCAGATAGTATCGAGTTAATACCACTTTTGGAAAAATATAAAAAACACAAATATTGAAATTTGTTGTAATTCATTTGAAAATAAAGAATCAGCAATTCAAATTCTTTTTGACTATTTAGAAAAAATAGAACCTACTTTTTGAAAGTGGTTAGTAGGTTTTTATGCGGAGGTTATGTTCTCAATGAAGCGAGTCATGGCATCACACACGTGAACGTGCTTATGGTTGTATCCAAGGTCCTCTGCAGCAGCGATATATTCGAGTTGGTAAACATCAAAGACCCCCCTGAATGGGAGATCAAACTTGCGCTTGTGCAAGTAGTCAAAAAAGTCTCCATGCTCGTTAAAGGCAAGAATCAAATACTCGTTAGGATGCTCATCGGGGGATGCCATCTTGAAAGAATTAAGATTTTTTTTTATTTAATAAAAAAAATCAATTTTGAAATAAACATTGTTGTAAAATGAACTAAAATCAATATAAGGAAATCTCTTAAATTATTAAATAAGCCAAAGCTTCGGTAGCTTAATCGGTAGAGCTACATACTTATACTGTGGAAGATGCAGGTTCGAGTCCTGTCCGGAGCATTATATTTTATTTTTTCCCATTTAATTCTAGACTTAATTTAATTATAAATTGAAATTAACATAATACCAAATAGAATAAATATCATACCAATGATTGCTGTAATTGATATTTTATTATTGAAAAATAATGCCGAACATAATGTTAATAAGATTAAATCAATAGCTAATACACCTCTAGCATAACCTAGATTAGGTGCTGTAATAGTACCTCTAAAAAGAAAAAAATAACTTATAAATACACAAATACCTGAAATAATTATCCATTTAATAACAGCTATGTTTTGGAAATCTTTAATTATATTATTTCTGGTTTTTGGAAAAAATATTAAGGTTATAACAGCTAGAAATCCCATTATCAATGATAATAATATAAAAACACGTTCCAGTAAATCATCTTTTTTATTTTTAATTATTGCATATTTAATAGTTATATAACTTGCTGTTAATAATATTGCAGCAATTAAAGTATCAACAATCCACGTTTCCATTATTTATTTTTACACTTTATATTATTTAATGAAATAAAAAAATATCTCAAATCAATATAAGGAAAACACCAAATAAATTAAATAAGGTAGAAATATCTAAATTCAGCTTCGGTAGCTTAATGGTAGAGCCACATACTTATACTGTGGGAGATACAGGTTCGAGTCCTGTCCGGAGCATTAACTTTCTATTTTTTCTTGATTTTTACATATCATAAAAGGTATATACTATGATATATATAAATAAAAAATACTCCGATATTAAGTTGATTAAACTGGTTAACAGGGGATAGCTGCCAGTCTGACATTTCTGTCTTCATCAACAAAATAATAAAGTCTGTAACTAACGAATCGTAAAGATGATGATTCTATTTTGGCATAAGCTCCGGGATCTTGGTTCTCAAGATCTGCTCTTAATGCGTAAAGAGTACGGTTGCTGATGATACCAGCATACTTAGATTCATCGCCAACAGGCACAGCATGTCGGTTAAAAAACTCAATTGTAAGTTGATTTTCAGAAGACATTTCCAAGATGAGCGAGATTTTAATATATATTTTTTCAAATATATATTTTCAATTTTTGTTATTAAAAATACTCTAAAATAAACCAAAATAAGACTTTATTCGACTTGTAAAAGGTCATCAATTAACTTTGTTATTTTTTCCATATCTGACCCAATAACAGAATCAAAAATACCACCTTTATCAAAGGCTACAATAGTTGGTAAAGAAGAAACATCACATAAATCGGCGACTTCATTAACTTCATCTACATCAACTTTACAGAATACAATATTTTTATATTTTTCTTGAAGACTAATATATTCGAATTGAGGTGCTAGTTTTTTACAAGGTCCGCACCATTTAGCAAAAAAGTCAACTACCACGTAATCATTTTTCTGGATTAAATCCATAAATTCAGAATGTTCTGTAATTTCTAGGACAGGCATTTTTTGTATTGATTATTTATTTAATATAATAAAAAAACTTTATATTTTATTCTCTTTTATTTTTTTCTTTTAATTATAATAAACTTTAAAATAAATAAAAATGAAATCTAGCTCATCTTCTTCCAATTCTTTAAAAACAGACCAACCACCAAAAGGTGCCATGAATATATCTAGAATCTTACCATTGATATATTTAATTATTGATGTTTACATTTTAGTAACATTAAAAGGTATGAATGTTGATGATTACCCATGCAAATGTGCTGTTACATCACATGTTAAAAAGATTATTAATATCATTATTGCCATGATTGTATCTGGTTTAGCTTTAATGGTTTTAATGTTGATATTATTTTCTTACATGTCATCTAATAATATGGGAATATTAATGATCATTTTATTAGGTGCTCTCTTTGTAGTTGGATTACAAATCTATTATTCATATTTATTAATAACTTACTCTAACACTTTAACTAATACTAAATGCGAATGTGTCAGTGATAACTTTAAGACTGGTATTAAAGTATATGGTTATTTTAGAATAATTTTGGCATCTTTTACAGCATTAGGAGGATTATTCGCTATCATATTTATGACTTACAACATGCTCCGCAAATAAATACAATGTTATCAAAACTCAAAGTTAAAATTAATCATTTTTTATTTTCTATTCTAGATGTTTAACAAATAATGCAATGCTAATTTTGTTAAGTTTCTAGGTGTATAAATAGATTAAAAAACTTAAAATATCCTAGCTACATGCTACATAACACTGTCGATGTTAAAAGTCGAATGAATATGTAATTCTAGCTAACTTTTTTATCTTTTTTATATCCGTTTGGTCTTCGTTGAGGTGTTATATGGACCAGAGGATTTATTTTTTTATATTGAGTTGCATACTACAAACATAAATGATTTTTAGTAGTGTAACTGTGTCAAATAAAATTAAGAAAGGATGAAAATATTAAATTATGATGTGGTGTTAAAGATGTATACTTTTAGAAAATTAGAAATAAAAATAATAAAATATATTTCTAGTATATCCTGAGATTATATTTTTTTTCTTTCTATATCAATAAAAAATAAAAATAAAATGTATTCATCAGTTCTTTCTTTAATCGTTCTAGTTGTGGATTTATACATCCTTTATAACATGTATAAAATCCAAGACCAAACTAATCAATGCACTTGCGCAAATACATGGCACACTAAAAGAATCACCAACACAATCATGATTATTATTGGTGTTCAAGTCTTATTACTTATTATGTTTATGATTTTTGCCAATCAAAAATCTCAAACAATGCAAATGGTTGCTGGTTTATTAAGTCTCTTCTTGTTTGGGGTTCATATTTACTATGCCTACATTATGGTTAGCTACATTATGCAATTACAAAAAGATAATTGCTCATGCTTAGACACAACATTTAAAACAACATTTATGATTTATACCATTGTTCGTGTTGTTATGTCTGTTCTTGCTATCATTGGTTTATTTATTCTTATTAAATTAAGAAACGCTACACATATGTCAGCTGATGAATTATCTGAACTCAGTAAAACAATGAAAAAAATTAAATCAAGTAAAAACTAAAATCCTAATAATATAATTTTTATTTTTTATAATTCATCATAATCATCAGTATTATAATTGATTATTTCATCATCTTCCTCATTATCTTCATCATCATCTTCTATATCGTCAATTGATTTAATTTTATAAAATTCTGGTATAGTTATTTGTGCCAAAAGAGAATAAGCCGAAGCCTTCAAGATTCCATTAATTAATCTTTTCTTTTGATGGTCATTAAATAGCATATGTTCATTATGATGTTTGAATACTTGGTCGTTGGTAATTGATAGAATTTTCTTAATATTACCCATCATTGTTGTTTTATCCCAATGACCATTAACAGATTTTTCAAAATGGTCTCTAAGACATTTATCACTTAATAAAAAAGGTAGAATGACATTATCCATTTCTAAATCAGCTCCTTTTAATTCCTTATATTGTTGAATCGCACTCTTTTTCAAATAATAAACCAAAGAGTTTATACATGAATTTACACCTCCATCGTGATAATTATCTAGCAATGTTTTTGTTTGGTCATTTGTTAAACCAAATTTATCTTTATAATTATCAATAAAAGTATCAATATCTATGACATTACCAAAATTTATGTTTAAAAAATGGATTTTTGATATCTTTACATTATTATTTATTATGGTATTGTTGTTATTATTATTATTATTGTTTCCACTATTTGTTATTTGTAAAGTTTTAGCTTCTATTTCCTTTTTGGATAATTCAAATTTTAATTTTTGAATTTCCAGTTGATATTCATATTCCTTTCTTATTCTAGCTAATTCATCTTTTGATTCATTAAAGTTATTAAGATTGAGTAAACATGAATTTACATGACGATTAAAAGCACTAATGTATTTATATGGTTTATTACATTTCCTACAAATCAAGTAATTATCATAACAAGCAATACTGTTACTATCTTTTATACTATTTATGTCTTGTTTTACCTCATTTGCTTCCTTAATATTAGTTAAGTGTTTATATGATTTATAATGTATTTTTAAATTATGACTCGATTCTGTTGAATATGAGCAAGGTGCACATTTATGCATTTTTTATATAGCAGATTTAATTTAATAAACAGATTTTTTTTTATATTTTTTCACGCAAAACTGAAATTACTAGTGATTTTAGAACTTATATATTAATATTAACAAAAATACTAGTGTTTACGTCGTAAAATCACTAGTAATGAATTTTTTCAAAAATTTATAAATTTCAGAAAATTTAAAGTCATGAAAATTACTAGTGATTTTAGAATGAATCGTATAGTTAAATAAAAACATTATATTATTACATCTAAAATCACTAGTAATTTTTACAGCAAATTTAAAACAAAATTACTAGTGATTTCAGGAACAATATTCTAATCAATATATGATTTTAAAAACGGCTATGTGAATTATTATACTCTACCTTCTAAAATCACTAGTAATTTTTTAATAGATTTTTTAAAATTCTATGAAATTTAATTACTAGTGATTTTGGGGCGAAGCTCATAATTAAAGGGGTATATGATTATCATGTTAAACCTAACTTACTGCGTAACTTTCAAACTTGATGATTTAATGAAAGTAATTTTTTGAAAGTTGGAAAGTCAATATTTTGATTTTTTTCAACATGCAGTTTTCATCGCAAAATAAAAAAATAGGGGAAAAAAAAGTGTAAAAAAACATCATTCAAACTAAAAAAATTTTAAAAATGTCTTTCTCTCAAACTTTTTGTGAAAGTTATTTTTTAGCAAAAAATGAAAGTTACGAAAATCAGTTTTTCATAAAAATAGAAAAATAGAAAAATAGAAAAATAGAAAAATAGAAAAATAGAAAAATAGAAAAATAGAAAAATAGAAAAATAGAAAAATAGCTTTATGCTTTTTTACTTAATATAAAATTTGCAACAATACCACCATTATATAATGATGTTAATATGGTCATTGCAAAAGTTAAATAAGTTGAGATTTCAATAAAAATAGGGGCTGTAGGACTAGCACTTACATTGACAGGACCTAATGACACAGATGCACCTTTATCTAGGTCTAGTCTTAATCTACTAAAATTAATAAGACCAAATATTGATATGATTATCATAAGAACCATACAAATAGCTAAAATAACATTTGCTGTTTTTTTATTATTATAAGCATTATTAATTAAGTTTAATAAAATAGTTAATCCTGCAAGGAAAGCTATACTAATTAATGCTGAATGGCTAGGTTTGGAGTTGTCATTATCATTTAATACCATTGTTTTTGAATATGCAGCCATATCATTAGGATTTAATTTTACTGATAGTAAAACAACTTTTGCATAAAGGACTAAAGATATAATAGCTAAAATAAATACAACCGCAAGTAATATGTTTGACAGAGTGATTGGTGTCATTTTTTTATTTTATAACATTCAAATAGAAAAAAAATCTTTCTTAATTATAAAAATAAAATGGCGATTAAACATACTTTCCCTCTGGTGTTTTCACAAACATCAGCTAGATATTTTTTAATTTATGCATTTCTTTATGGTTTATATAGCATGAATTATTATCTTGTCCTTCTCAGCATTTTTGGTATTGTAAATGGTGTTTTAAATTATGTTTTTAAAAGAGGATTTGAATTCTTATATAATAAATTAAAAACTAAGACATTACCTATTCTAGGAAGAGGTGCAAGACCAGTTGGTTTTAAAAATTGTTCAGATGTTCCTTCATGTGAAAATATAGCTAGTCATTTTGCTTTTGGAATGCCTTCAGGTCATGCACAAACAGCTTGGTTTGTTTTTATTTTTGTAATATTATATTTAAACGATATTATTGATGAAAAAAAGAAATTAACTGATGATAGCAAGAAAAAAATTTATTATAATTTATGGTTCTCTGCTGCTATCCTAATCGGTTTAATTATTAGTGGATATATTACATACAGTAGAGTTGCGGTTGGATGTCATACAATCCAACAAGTAACATTAGGTGGTATTCTAGGTTTAATATTAGGAACAGCATCTTATTTCATTTCAAAAGTTATAATTAACAAATAAAAAAAATTTTGTTTTGTGGTGTTTTACATTTTTTATTTTGTTTTTTCTTTTTATTTAAAAGCAAACACAAACACAAACACAAACACAAACACATTTATGGCTTAGTGCCAGCCATCGTCCTCGTGGTCATCGTCGTCTCCACCCACAGCTGTGCCGCGGGTAAAGCCGTGGCGACGGGGCGGAGCTGCCGCTGCTGCGGCAGGGTTCGTCTTCACAACTGGCTTGTATGGTGCCGGCTTTGCGCCACCCCCCCACTGGCCGGCAAGCGGCGTGGTAGGGCGTGATGCAGCCGCACCAAGCGGCGGAAAGCTGTTGTCTGCGGGTGGGGCAGCAGCAGGCACAGGGCGCTGACGAGGTTGGACATCGACTGGCGCGTCAAACGCGTCAAGTCCAGTTGCGACGCGCGCACGCGGTTCGGGTGCGACATCAGGTTGTCCCGGCTTGACAGCGTTGACACCCTTGAAAAAGGCGTCGAACAGCGCGACCTCGCGCGGGGTAATGACCTCGTTGAGGCGAGTTGCCTCGTACATGTCCTGGACAACAGTGAAAATCTGCGAGACGAGCTCGTTGCCCGTCTCAAAGAGTGGCACAGGGTTGCCCTTCTGCTTCTTGGTGTCGTTGATGCGAGCGGTGTTCTGGTCAAACCGCTCAAACAGCGTCTGGAGCTTGGTCAGCATCGGCAGCGCATCCTTGTGCGGGTTGACGTAGCACGCCACCAGCACAGACGCCACCATCGAGCTAACGAAAGAGAGGTAGAGCATGCTCGGGTTCTTGGTGCACGACAGCACAGTGTTCAGACCCGTGTGGTCGATGCCATCGGCCAGCAAGCTGAAAAACTCGCGCGGAAGACGCGGAAACACCAGCGTAATCTTCTTGCCGTTGGGCGTCGTGACTTGGAGACACTGGTTCGAGAACTTGCGGTTGAAGTTGATGCTCAACATGTGCAGAATCAACACAAACTTGATGAGCATCGAGAAGATGTCGTCAAGGTTGTCCTGGTGTGCCTCAATGTCAGCCCCCATCGAAAGCTCGTGGAAGAACTCGGTGCTGGCGAAGCGCTTGAAGTTGTCCATGCGCGTCTCCTTCTGACTGGTGTTGACAGCACAGACCATCGCATAGATGTTCGGGAAGTTCTCGCTCAGCAGACCGAGAACACTGGCCGGGAGAAACTTGAGTCCCTCCGGGAAGGTGTTCTTGATGCTTGTAAGAGCAAGAGCAAAGGCGGCGCGGAGGTTCTGGCGCTGTTCCGTCGAAATGAGCTTAGAGAAGTTGATGGCGACCGAGATGCTTTCGCACTTCGATGCCAGGGCAATCGCCTCGCGATTGAGCTCAATCACGACACCAATGCTGGCCAGAGCCGCGAGGTGCGCCTCAAGGAACATGTTCAGGTCGTAGGCGACCATGAACAAACGCTTGGGCCCCAGGCCACAACGTGCCAGGTTCTCCATGAACTCCGCCGGCAGACCATAGTCCACCGGAATCTGGAAGGCGTAGTCCGCCGTGTAGAGACGACGACGGAACTCGTCGAAAATCTCCTGGAACTCCTCCGGAAGCTGGGTCTTGTACTCGTCCTGGTTGAAGAGGCGGTTCACCGTCATGATGACGATGAGCAGAACCTCCGACATCTTGTGCGGCGTAAAACGGGTCTGGGGCGACTCGTCGTTGACAGCGCCACCAGCCGTACGGGCCTTGGTCTGGTCAGCCATCTGGGCAAGAACCTCGTCGGCCTCGTCGGTCGAGGCGGCCTCGACAACAGCCTTGGCCGTCGTGGAGGTCTGAAGAAGGTAGTCCATGTAGTCGTGGACGACCTCGTCGGGAGCGCCGAGCTCCTTGATGGTCTTGGCAACCAGCTGAGAAATCTTGTCGGACGTAATGGGGTCCACCTCGCGCTGAAAGTCAGCGAGGCTAATCTTGTTGTTGGGCTTAAAGGTTTTGTTACCCTGGTTGGGCTTAAAGGTCTTCTTGACGGGGGTCGAGTTGGAAGCCATGATGAAAGCTGAAAGCGAAATGCGTTCGGTTGATTGGAAGTAATATATACTTATTAAAATATTGAAACTTCAATTTTTTTTATATTATTTCAGCTAAAAAGACTAAAAACCAATAACAAAGATAAATAATATTATTTTCTAATAATGATTATAAAACATAATAAAATGGTTTATCCAGCAGATATAATTTCTAAATCAATCTCTGTTGTAGGAGTTTTGATTGTTGTTTTAATGTTTACTTTAGCTGCTTATTTAGAGAGCTTTTTAAAGGGTGATATAGACAAAAACATCTTTACTGTCTCTCAAGCATTAGCTTTTGGTAATCGTCCTTTAATGATTTCCATGTTAACAATTGGGATGTTAGCGATAGGTTATTTAATATACTATCGTGGTCATAGATATATGTTACTTAGATTATTCTTAATTTTCCTTATGTTAGCATTAATTATTACCATCATGTGGGTAACTACATTCTATAGCCGTCAAGACCATTATATAATTGCATTTGTTATCTTTATCAGCAATATTGTTTTAATATCATTAAATAGTGCTGCTATTTACAAAGATACTAAAGGATTATCTATGATAAGTAAGATTATTTTATATATGCTACCAATATTAGCTATTTTAGGTTTTGTTGGTTTAATTGTAGGTAATATTCCTGCAGTCGCTAATAAAGTCCCAGAAATCTTCCCATCTTTTGAAAACTATTCATTAGCTGTTCAAGGTGGCTCTATTCTTACATTAGGTTTTATGTAAGCATATATTATTTTATTTTTTTTGCTCATTTTGAATTAATAAATTATAAAAATTGATTTTAATGATATTATTTAATAATTTATTGGAGTTATTGCGTGACTTTATCAATAAACGCTTTTTCATAAAAGCGTTACCAAAAACTAATTATATAGTTAGTATGGTACATTTTTTTATTTACACTGTTAACAAAAACACTTTTAATACTAAAACTAAATAAAAATAATTATATTTGTGTATCTAGAATCTCAACTAAGTTTAACAAAGTTTGTGTAACTAGAATTGTTAAGTTTAGTTGTTGTTCTAGATACATAAATATCTTAAAATCTCTTAGCTGATATCTTACATGAGATTTCGAACCAAAAAGTCGACAGAATATGTAATTCTAGCTAAACTTTTTTATTTACCGAACCTTCCGCTGAGGAGGTAAAAGGGTGGCAAAGGTAATTTGATTTTTCATTAGTGATTGATGACTTTCATCATGAAGGATTTTGAAAGATGAATCATAATTAGGTAAAATCTATGTGGATGTATCATAATTATTTTATTTTTTTGATGATAAATGCTATAAAGTATAGATATTATGTTCTAAAAAATAATTATGATTCGTCACTTTTATGTTAAAATAATTTTTTTTTATTATATTATACCATATTTATTATGAGGGTTGTTCCAAAATAATATTATTATATAAATGATGGTAATCTCCATAAAATATTATGTATTTCATTATACATGTATTATTATGGTTCGTCACTTTTGTGTTAAAATAATTTCAGTTTATTATTTATGCCACATTTATTATGTGTTTTATCATTAAATAATATAAGGTAAATGCTATAAAATATTAGGGTCTTTATTATGAATTCATTATTAAGGTTCGTCAGTTTTTATTATTTTAACACAAAAGTGACGAACTTGCAACTTTTTTTACAACAAAATAATAATATTTAACAGACAATGTCTTCATATTTTTTTATTTTTTACAGATGATACAAACCATAAGAAAAATATACTTAAAGAAAAAAATAAAAAAAATAAAATTTAAGATTATTTGCTATTTATATATTTGAATATGAATTTCCAACCTATCAATATCATTTTAGATGATATAAATAATTATCATCTTTTTTTTGATTCACTCGAAAATATTCCTTTTGAATATAATGAAAGAATAGTGTATTTGAATTGTTCTAACCAACAATTAACAGCTATACCTTTCTTTCCCAATTTACAAGTTTTAAAATGTAAAGGAAATAATTTGACCTCTTTACCAGTATTTATTTATCTTAAAAAATTGGATTGTGGTCATAATAAATTAACAGAAATACCTTATTATCCTTTATTAACTATGTTAATTTGTAATAATAATTTTATTATATCTTTACTAGATTATCCAAATCTTAAACATCTAGATTGTCAATATAATAATATAAATCATATACCAAATTATGTAAATCTAAAAACTTTAATATGTAATAATAACAATATCAATATTATTAATGATTATCCTAATTTAAAATATTTAAAATGCAATAATAATAAAATTGTATCATTAGGTCAACTACCACTTACTACTTTCATATCATGTTCTAATAATCTTTTACCTAAAATTACAAATTATCCAGCTCTTAAAAATATTTGGTGTGAAAATAATCAATTGGAAGAAATATCAAATCTACCCAACATTGAAGAAATTAACTGTTGGAAAAATAATATATTAATCCTAGAAAACTTTCCAAAAATTAAAATACTTAATTGCGCAGATAATAATCTAGTTTCATTAGATGAAATGAATAATTTAGTTCATTTAACATGTCATGATAACCGATTAACATATATAAATAATTATCCAAATTTAATTTATTTAAAATGTAATGATAATTTCATCCGAGAAATTGGAGAATTACCAGTTATTCAAAAATTAGATTGTAGTGAAAATTTATTAACTCAAATGAAATCATATAATACTCTATTAACTCTAGATTGTTCTTGTAATCAATTAACCTCTTTAGAAAATATTATTATGTGTGATAAACTTCAAAAAGTAAATTTTGAACACAATCCAATTACATTCATGACATCCGAATTAATTGATATTATGAAAAAAATAAAAATAATAAATAATCAACTCAATACTGAATCATCTATATTTTATCCAATCCAAAATCAAGAAATATTAGAAACTTCTTTCAAACGAATTAAACTTCAATAGATTATTCATTTTTAGCTTTTTATTTGTTTTATAAAATTGATTTTTATTGATTTTTATTAATGATAATAATTATTGATAATTTTAGCTTTTATCATTTCCTTTTAAATGTCAACACCTAGAATTTCTCATTCTTTAACGATACCTCTTCCTAATGTGACAATTCGTAATGTAGTTTCTTTTAGTAGAACGTCTAAATTTGAAGATGAAACCTACAAAATATTATATAATCATTTACCAGATGAATTGATTAACTATGTCAATTCATATGTAAAAGAAGAGATAATTGTATGTTCAACTGATAATGATGGTATCATATTTTTAAACAGTTCAACCGGAGATATTATATATCAAATTGAAACATTACCCGACCAAGTAAAACAAAAAACAATTATCTCAGAAAATGGTAAATTATTGATTTATTTCGGTTATACCGATTATGAAATAGGTGATGAAATTGATGAAAATGGTTTTCCTCGACCTAGTAACAATCTACTTCTTGTTTGGGATTTAGAGACCAATCAACAGATATTAAGACTTACAAATCATCGTGTAACTGCTTGTTCATTATCGACTGATAATAAATATTTAGTCTTTTCATCTAGTATTGGTCATAATATGAATCAAATTACAATTATGAATTTGACATCAAATCAGATTTTAAAAACATTTATACATGAATATCGTAAATATATTGACAATGTAACATTTTCATTGACAAAAATGATAGTTGCTTTTTCATACAACTTTACTAGACCGAAAATATTTATTTGGTTGCTTTCAAATGATACAATTGTTGAAAGAGCTTTAACAGAATTTTATACTGAATATAACCCACACACCGTAAGAATAATACCTCATATTAAAGTTTTAAAATTTATTAAAGAACAATATGAATCATTGTTTTGTGAAACAGATACAGTATCTATTTTTCTAAATACTAATGATATTCAAAATATTACTCCAATATTTAGCAAATCATTTGATATTCCAGTGTCATCAACAACTGTTATAAATGTATCAAATGATACTTTAATCAATGTTGCAATTAGTTATTTATCAATTGATATTACCAAATGGTCACATAAGGATAATGGAGAAAATATTACATTCTCTACATCTAAACCATTAACTAAATGGATCTCAAAGCTTTGGTTATCACCTGATAATAAATCATTATTATTTAGTTTTAGAAATACTATAGAATATTATAAAATTACATACTAGAATTTTGGTTGTGTTATTTTTTATTTAGTGTATTTTTTTTATTATGTTTAATATAAAAAAAATTGATTTATATAATATTTGGTAATAATGATAAAAATGGAATTCATATATGATGATGATAATTCAGATAAAGACGATAATAAAAAATTAAAACGCATGATTGACCAAGGGTTAATAAATCGAATTTATGATATGCGCATGCATGATGATTTACGATCGGTATATCCTCGAGCTGTTATAATACAATTAAAGGATATTCTTGGTGTTTTTTATGTTGATAATATGAACATAATTTTAGAAAATAAAATTTTCACTAATGAAATTGAACATCTAGAATGCGATGATTTAAATTTAGAACAGATACCATTTTTTCCTAATTTAAAAACATTGATATGTTCCAATAATTATTTGACTTCAATACCTGAATATCCTTTATTAGAACAACTACATTGTAGTAATAATCAATTAACTAATTTAAATAATTACCGTTATTTAACCCATTTATCATGTTCATTTAATAAACTAACATCAATTCCTCTTTATTCAAATTTAACAGATTTACATTGTGATAATAATAAATTAAATATTATTTATGATTATCCTAAATTAAGATTATTATCATGTAATGATAATCCTATTCAATTTATTTCTGGATGTTATCATTTGGAAACATTATATTGTATGAGAACAAAATTAAAATCCATACATAATTATCCTCTTTTGGAGATATTAAATTGTTCACATACTATGATATCTAAATTACCAATTTTTCCTAAAATTCGGATATTAGATTGTTTTCATGGGATATTGAAAGAAATACCTGAATATCTTAAATTAGTATCATTAAATTGTGCACATAATCAGATTACAAAAATCGGTAAATTACCTAAAATTAAACGTTTGATATGTTGGGATAATTTATTAGAAAAATTTTCTAATCGACAATTCTTATATCTTGAGGATTTAGAGTGTTCGGAAAATCAATTAGAATCATTACCTAATATGCCAAACCTCGTCACTCTTCATTGTTCTTTTAATAATCTAGATTATATACATTCTACATCTAAGTTAATGATTTTAGATTGTTCTTATAATGAAAGAATAACAAAGTTACCTAGTTTTAATAATTTAAAATCATTAAAATGTCAAGAATGTTCTTTAACTGAAATACCCTATCTACCTAGTTTAGAAATTCTTGATTGTAATCATAATCAAATAACAAGATTATCCCATTTAACTAAACTTAAAAAACTCAATTGTTCTGGAAATTTATTAACTAACTTACCAGATTTACCTGAAATTAATGAATTAAATTTCAGTTATAATGAGATTAGCACATTACCTGACCTTCATCTTTATCGTCACCTAGATGTTTTAATATATCATCATAATCCAATTAATTTCGAAACATTAGAACCTAGAATTAGAGAAGTTCTAGATTTATTTCAAGCAAATCAAAACCATGATGAAGATGATGATTTAAATGAAATTAGAATATATGATGATAATCAGAATGTTCATGATAGTAATATTAACAAATCAATTATTGAAAGTGTTAAAAAACTCATGGAAACACCGAATACTATTGATTATATTGATATGGTTAATGAAATTTATGAAGAACAGAACCTACAATTGTCAACAAAGGAATTAATTAATGATTTTTGTTATATTCATACAAAACATTCTATTCTAGATATAACTTATAAAGACTTATTTATTAAAGTTTGGAATGTTATTCGAACACATGAACATAAAAAAGAAATATTAAAGGTCCTAGAACAAGAAATTATTGACAGTGAAACAATGTGTTTTATTGGTAAAATAAACCGTTTAGTTAATTGTTTAAATGGTTTTGACCCTAGAATCAATATCAAAATTAATGAAAATGAACAAATTGCAAATATTATTATTTTAATCAAACATCAATTAGAAGAAGCTAATAATTACAATGTTGACAAACATCGTATTCTAGTGATAAAAGAATTACTAGAACGCGATATTTCCATTGATACGATTGAAATATGGATTAAATCTATTGAATAATCCATTTATATAATTTACATAATTTAATATGATATATTTTTTTCTTAATTTATAAATAAACTCAATAGAATTACTGAGTCAATGCCTAATCCGTTTGCAAAATTAGCGCCAATTAACAACAATAATAACAACAATAATAACAATAATAACAACAATAATAACAATAATAACAACAATAATAACAATGAAAGTGTAAATTATTCTGATTATAATCGAACATATATGAAACCATTAAATTTAACATCAGCTGTATTAGAATTTTTATTACAAAATAAAAAAATTATTTTAAAAAAAGACGATGAAAATAATGATGTTATAAGTTTTACTGATGATATTCCTTCATTAGTGAAGGTAGAAGAAAAAATTGTTAATCAATCTTCAAAATTAAAAAAAACTTTTAAATCAAGAAAAACTTTTAGTTCAGGGTCAAAAAAAAAATTACATAATACTGGTTTAGCTGTAAGATTAAAAGAAGAATCTTCAGAATATAACAGTAGATTAGATATATATAAAGTTCGATTTAGTTCTGACCCTTCAACTGCTATGTTACCAAGAGGTAAAAAAATACCTGAATATGAAATGGTTGTTGAAGCTCCATATATTAAATTAATAAAACAGTTATTACCTTTATTTATAAGATATGAAAACGGTGAATATTCTATTACAAATGAAACAAAGATACCATCATCTTTTAATTCCGAAACATTTTTTGATTTGACAAAACCTTTGAAAAACAGTTCATTTATTTATGAAAAGAATGAAACTGGCGAATGGAGTTTAAGATTACAAAAATTATCATTGACTAATTTTTTTACAGTGGATGGTAAATCTTATTTATTATTTGGATATCCTGAACAACTGGATTTATTAATGGGTATTCATTTGAATGAACAATTAAAAGATGATGTAAATGATGTATTACTTAATCAATCTAGGGATAGATTAGAAAGAATTAAAGCATTATGGAATTTTTTAGCAATAAATGAAAAAGATAGAATTACAGGAGATAATGATTTATGGAAAATGACAACTTTATTATCGGACCGTTCAAAAGAACTAGGACAATTAAAATATATATATGATGCAGCAACTTTAGAAAATTTTTTAGATGATTTACATCATGTGGCAAATGATTGTGTTAAAAAATTATTATCTAGAGGTGAAACTACATTAAAATATACATTTCATATATTAGAAATAAAAATAGATGGTGAAAGTGGTGAGATAACTGTAAATCTACCATTTAATAGAATTAAAGAAATTAAAGAAGAACATAAATCTCTTTTAAAAAAGGTGCAAGAATTATTAGTTACATTAATATTTGAACAGGATTTTATTAATTTTTGTCCAATAAAATCTAAAGATGCGATGACTCTTGATAATTTAATAATATATTGTCGTAATACAGGGTATTTCCATTTAAATGTTGAATATATTGATACAATGGCAAATGCCGAACTTTATTTTTATCAATTACGAAATATAATACAAATTGATGATTTAATAAATGGTGCCGGTCATTGGGATAAAACAGATATATTTTCTTTTCAATCAAGAAAGAAATTAAAGTTTTTGTCATCACTACAATCTGGAGGTAATCCTATAAATCCATTAACAGCATATGAACTAAGTGAATTTATTTCAAATAGTGAACATAAAGTGGTGTTATTTAATACATTAAAGGATAGAAATTTTCGCGCAGTTATTCAAACTCAAGTAAAATCTAAAGTTGAATATTATTTATTAGATATAACTAATAATTTAAAAATTAATAAAACACTTACACAACCAGCATATAAGGAAGAAGAAGTTTATTATTATGATATTGGAGATTTGCAAAATGGATTAACAAAAGAAAGAGTTCTTATGTTATATGGTGAAGTATTTACCCCTTATAAAATTCAAGTATCTAGATTAGTTGATATGAAACAATTAAATAAAGCTGGAATGAGTATTAATCCAATTATGAAATTTAATTTACGTGGAGGGAATGAGTTTTTTACAAAAGATACAATACAAATACCAAATAGTTTAGGGGAGCTGAAAGAATATGATAACCCATTGCAATATATACCAACACTTGCTAAAAATTTTTTATATAATTTTTATTTGAAAAAAATAAGAAGACAATTAAGAAAGACTAAAAGTGGTAAATTTACTTTTTATGAAAATACAAATATCATTGATTCTTCTTTTATAGATGGACGTCAAGTAAATTTATATGAAATGACAGAACCATTTTATGTTTTAGAACAAGATGGTTTTGATTATTTGGTCTTTTTAATAGAACCAATAGGTCGTAAATATGAAAAATTAAAGAAAACTATATGGGTTTGTCCTAAATTATCGGATGTTCAATTAAAAGAATTACAATTAGATGAACCATTAGTTTCAATTGAAGCGAAATTAGTATCATTAAAAGTTTTTTTTGAACAGAAATTAACTATTCATGATATACAAAATTGGTTGCTTAGTATTTTTAATAACAATAATGAGGAATTTATATCAAATTTAAATGAATCTATTGATTTTATAAAAAATTTTTTAATAAGACAAAATCCTCAATATTTTCATGGTTTATCATCTGAACAAGCAAGAAAAAATATCATTAGTTATTTTCATACGATATATCCATTATCACAACAAACATTTCATATGCATTTGGTTCAATATGATACTGGATATGATGAATTAATGTATGAGGAAAATAAGTTAATAAGAATAGGGAGAGGGTTATTTTTAGATGAATATTCTTCATATTTATTAAATAATTTTTATACAAAAGATTTTTTTTTATCTATATTTGGTAATATAAGTTTTATTATTATGTTAACATTATTAGATTTAAAAAGAACTAATATGACGACAGTAACGAAAGGTGGGGGAAATATTAAAAAAACAGCAAATGAAGTTGAAAATGATTCCCAAAAAATTATTTATTTTAATAAAAATAAAATGTATATAATTAGGGAATATATACAAAATAATAATACATTAAAAGAGGAAAATAAAATATTAAATATATCATATAATATTTATAAATTATTTTTTAGTGATAATCTAACAAATAAAATACTTGACCTTTATGGAATTGATAATAGATTAAATACATTAATAAAAACACTAAAAAATATTAATTATTATTTTACAAATAAAAATGTTATGTTAATAACAAATTCTTATACAATATTAATTCCATTTTTATATTATAAACACCAAAATATAGTATATGATTTATTATTATTTTTAGACAATAATGTTGGTAAAGATGATAATAAAATGTATATGAATAGTATTATTAAAAATAAAAATAATATTAATTATAGTGGTGATTTTAATACTTCTATCAACATTCAATATGAAAACTATTCAAGTTCAAATTTAAAAAAAAAAGATGTAATTTGGCTTGTTCAAAACTATAGTAGTAATTATGAGACTGAGTATAATGTATTAATTAAAATATTATATATATCATTATGTAATTTAAAAAAAAATGGTTGTATAATATTCCGTTCAACTTTATTATTTAATAAATATAAAATTCATCCTAATTTTAATTTCTTTACAATGTTATTAAAATTATTTGATAATTATAAATTCAAAAATATTTTAGGTAATAATAGTGATTTTATATTAGAACTAACTGGATTTAATGGTGTAGATGATGATGACTTATTAAAAATAAAAAATATTATTGATTCAAATGATTATAATCTAGATAATATTAAATCATTAATAAAAATTAATAAATCAGACATAATAAAAACTGATAATTTTTTTAAAGAATTAAATATTAATACCGATAATCTTTTAAATGAAATAAATGTAAATTATATGTATTTTACCATACAACCAGAGAATTTTATAAAAAGTTATTGTAATAAACTAGTTGAACAATTTAATTTATTATTAAGATTTCTAGATAATAATAATATACCATATAATAAGTATTATATTTCTATAATTAATGATTATTATGAGAAAATAATAAGTAAATTATTCAAATTTAATATATCAATCAAACAAAAAATCAATAAATTTGAAAGATATGAAAATAGAAAATCTAGCAAAAAGTCTAAAAAACATGATATATATTATCTTAGAAAAGGAAGTTTTTCAAAAAAAAAATCAATGAGATTAAATGAGGATAAACAAGTAATTAATCTTGTTAAACAATCGCCATATACATATGATTTTATTAATAAATTAAAAATAAATTATGAAGCTATTAAAGAATTACAAAGCTCTTTAATTGACAAGTATGGTATTAAAAAGTTAACTAAAATAAAAAAGGTTGTTGATTTGATTGATAATAATATTATTGAAAATTTAAAATATGTATATAATCTTCCAACAAGAATTTCTAGTTCATTTACCAAACATTGGGAGCTGTTATCATCTTTTTCTATCTTTAATTATGGTCAAAATGTATATAGATTATTTAGTTTTTCAGAACAATCTGGACAATTTATATGGTCTAGTGAATATTTTATAAAAAATCGTATGAAAAAAAATTCAGTATTAAAATGGTATGGAAATACTTTAAATCCGGATAATAAAAAGACTCGAAAAATTTCAAGGGTATATAATGGTCGTGGTATTATAAAAGATTTATATAATTATATTGAGAAATATCCTGAAAATTGGTTATATGGTGATGATAATACTGGAGATATAACTAATTCTAAAAATATATTATCTATTAAAGAAAAATTATTAAAAAAGGGTATATTAGATGTAGTTGTTTCCGATTCATTGCCAACATATGATAGTGATGAGAATGGTTATGATTTTAATATTAAATTACAACAACTTTATGAGTATTCTCAGATATGTATGGTTGCCGCTTCAGCCTCAATTGATAAAAATTGTGTGATAAAACATTCAATAATACCATTGTATAAAAATGAAAAAATAGAGGGGTCAACAGGAACTTTTGTAAATATGATGTATTTGTATTATTTAATGTTTAAAACAATATATCTTTATAAGCCACATACAAGTCGTATGTCATCAACTGAATTTTATGTAATAGGTAAAGGATTTCACGGTGTTTCATCCGAAGAATTAAATAGTATGTTAAGTATTTTAGATAATTTTGAGTTAAATCAAACCTTTTTTAATAAAAACAAAATACCAGAACAATTTATAAAACAAATCTATAATTTTATAGAAAGTGTTTCCCAGTTAAATAATGAAACTAATGAAAATATTAATTTTTTTGTATCATGTATATCAGATAATAATAAAGAATTAAGAGAACATACTAAATGTCTTAAATATTTAGAACCGAGTCATATAAAAAGTTTAGAAAAAGCTAAATTTCATGAGTGGTGTGATATTTATTATTTCAAATAAAAAGATTATCAATTATATTTTACTTTTTTGATTATATGTTTAATTATATTTTTTCTATTAATGATAGTAAAAATGGAAAATACAAATACATCATTATTTTTTGTAAATCCACATTTAGTAGAATCAGAATCATTAGGTAAACTAAATTTTGATTTTTTTGAAAAATTAATTCTTAAAAATAATTTTAAAAAGATTAAATATTTACCTAACAAATATTATGAATATATTGATTTTATTTTTATATATCTATTTCCTCCTATAATTTTATATAATACTCGGTCTAAACTTAAAAATTCTATAAATGATTCTTATATTAAGGATAAGGGTAAATTATTTTTATTATCATTAAAAAAAAGTGTTGATAAAACCAATTCTTATTTTGTAGAAAGTTATAATTATGAAAAAAGGAAAAATTACAAGTATTTATTTGAAAATCAAAGTGTAAATAATGTATATATAATAAAAAAAAATTTAGAATATGGTGGTAAGGGTAATTTTATAGTATCAAATTATAAAGAATTTTTAAAAGTAAAAAAAGAATTGATTACAGATTTTATTATTAGTAAATATATTACTAATCCTTTATTATTTAATAAAAAGAAGTTTCATCTTAGAATTTATTTTATAAATTATATTAATTCAAAAAACATAGTAAAATCATTTCTATCTAAATATGGATTAATAATAACTGCTAAATTACCTTATAAAAATGAAGATTATTATAATCCTGACATCCATGATAGTCATTTTAAATCAACTGATAAAGACTATATTTTTCCAAATGAATTAATTAAATCACATGGTGTTAAAATAACGAATAATATAATGAAACAAATAATAGATATTTTAAAGTATATTGCTAAGATACAAGTTGTATATAACTTTCCAGAAACAGAAAATGGTTTTAATATTCATGGTTGTGATTTTATGATAACTGATGATTATAAAGTAAAATTATTAGAAATCAATAGTTCAACTGCATTAAGAGCATTAAGTAATGATACTGCTAACCTATTAAATAATTATTTATTTAAAAATATTTATAACGAAATTATAGCTGATGTTTTTAAATTAGCTAAAGTACCAGTTAAGGAAGAATTTATTGTTATATGAGTTCAAAATTTATATAAAAAAATAATTAATTATATTAAAAAATGCCTGTTAGTGAAATTTCTAGTGTTGAACAATTTAATAAAGCCCTAACATATCCTTTAGTTGTGATTGATTTTTATGCTGATTGGTGTGGTCCTTGTAAGGCCTTTGCACCACTTTATAATAATTATTCATCTCAAGCTCAATTCAAAAATATTTTTTTTTGTAAGTTAAATGTTGATGAATTACCGGAAATAGCTCAAAAGTTAAATATTAAATCAATGCCTACTTTTATGACTTTTTATAACAAAACCAAAAGAGCATCTATTCAAGGAGCTGATAAAGAAAGATTTGTATTACTCCTTAACGATTTATTACAAATCTGTTAACATGCTTTTTCAAAAAAAGCATTGGCAAAAACATACTTTACTTATTTTTATTTTTGATTTTAAGGATGAATAAATGAATAAAAAAAATACTCTAATCATCAGAAGCCTATTAGAGTTTAAGAACTCAGTGCGGCATCTTTTCACCTACTATCAAAGAACTTGATGTTTCTTTTGGTAAAGTAAACCTTTACCAGAAACGGGTTATCCGAGTTTGGTAAAATGTCGTATGATTTGGACCATTCTGATTCAGAGTTGATTAGAGTTATTGCGTGAAATAATCAAAAATAAGTTGGTGTTAATCCAATATTTTATTATTCCATATATATTTTTCAATTTTTTAATTGATAGTAAAAGTAAAAAGGTCAAAAACACTGTTAGCAAAACTAAGATTGTAAGTTAATTATTGTTTTATTTGTAATTCTAGGTGTATAACTAATATGAACTATGTTTTGCGTAGCATATTTAGTTAATATTAGTTAAGTATCTAGAATATAAATAGTTTAACAATTCATAGATAAACCGATGTAATCTTTCGAAGCCTTATTTCGAATAAATACATTCACAATCTAATCTTTGTTTTATCCTTTTATAAACCATCTAGGCGGTGAGCCTATTCGCAAAGGGTTTGTGAATGAAATGTTAGAAATTGTTTTTATACACAAAAATATACTATAAATGAAAGGGAAAATATAAATTATATCAAAATTTATGTTTTATTATCAAATATAACTTATTAACATAGTTTTATTATTTTTTTCTAATTATAAAAGAAAAATGACCAAATCAAAAAAAAATATAGTTAAAGTGAGTCTTAAAAAAAATAATAAGACAAAAAAGGTAAACAATAAAAAATATAAAGGTGGTGCACCACCATATTCTTTGGAAATTACATTTAAAAAGAAACAATTTATAATTGATTATTCGGAATTAGTATATATGTTTGAAGTTCATTTTAGTGAATTAGCTAGACTAAAAAAAGCATATATTGATACATCAATGGTTGACAGTGTGAAAGAGATAAAAAAGATTAGCACTAAGTTTTTATCAGATTTAAATGGTGCTTTTCCGATGAAAGGTGCTCAAAATAAAGTTATGGAAATTTGTGATATAGATATTGAGGCAAGTAAAATTGAAATATATGCTAGTTTAGCAAATGAATTTATAAAAAAGAAAACGGGGATTCCAGATGTAGCTAATTCAACTTATAGAGAAAAGGGTGAATTACAAGCATTAATATCATTGTCGGACAGTAGATTTTATTCAACTGTAATTAATGACTTTTGTAAATAATTATTATTTTTATAATTTTAATTTTATACAATTAATATTTTAAAAAAGAGTAATTCTAGTTACATGGTAGTCATCAATATCTTTTATTTTTTATTTTAATTCATTTTCTCAGTAAAAAAGTTATAATTACGTTTATTAGTTTTATAATTAAAAAAAAAAGACTCTAATGTATCTAGAATTGTATATGTTATAAACTTTGTGTTTCTAATAATGAGTCTTTAAGTCTATATAAATCTGGTTTTGATAAAATGCTTAATTTAGAATAATCTGAGGCTTTCAAAACTCCATATATTAATTTTCTTTTATGTTGGTCATTTAATTGTAAATAGGTATTATGGTGTTTATATACATGGTCATCAGTAATACCTACAATTTTTTTAATATTATCTATCATAATTGTTTTGTCCCATTGACCAGTTACGGTTTTTTCAAAATGAGAACGTATACAATCGTCACCTAAAATAAAAGGTAAAATTATGTCTTTCATTGCAATTTCCTTACCTTTTATATTTTTATATTGTTGAATTGCACTTTCTTTTAGATAATAAACTAATGAAGTAATACATGAATTGATTCCTCCATTTTTATAATTGTCAAGTAATGTTTCAGTTTGTTTATTTGTTAAACCATATTCATTTTTATAATTTTCGATAAAAGTATTAATATCAATTACATCACCATAGTTTATATTTAGGTTTTGAATTTTAGAAATATTACTAATGTTATTGATGGTTTTTGCATTTTGATTGATAATTTGATTAGCATTTTGTGTCTGAGCTATTTTCAAATCCTTTTTAATCATTTCATTTTCGAATCTCAACCTTTCAACTTCCATTTGTTTTTCATAATTTGACGCTATTAAACTAAGTTCTTTATATTTACAATTTTTTACATGTCTATTAAATGAATATTTATCCGAATATTCTTTTGAACAATATTCACAAGCGAAATTATTTACATTGTTTTCCATTTCATCATAAATCTCTTTATTAACCAATTTATTTAGTGAAACAGCTAGTATATGTTTCTTTCTTAAACAATGTTTCTTGAAATCATTACTAGAAGCTGTTAAATAATTACAAAGTTCACACTTATGCATAATTTTATTTTATATTATATAATGATATTTTTTAAAGAAAAAATAGATGCGACAAAAAAACCTAATCTATTTTCAACATAAAATATAATATTTTTATAGCCCGTAAATATTTATAATAGTTATGTATTATTTTATTGCATCATTTTATATTATAAAAATATTATTTGTATTAATTATCATTATAATGTTTTAGATGAAAAACTAGCAAGATTTAATGTCATTTTTTTAATAATAATTGTATATAAAAAAACTGCATATATTTTACAAATTTGAATATTAATAATTAGCAAAAATTAGCAAAAAAATGCGAATGCTATTTAATATCTATATTTTTTATAGTGATATATGCTTCAAAGTATATAAAAAAAATCGGAAAAAACCCTAGTTATTTTACAACATAATATATAATAAAATAATTTTTTAAAATAAATAGCATATACTAATAGCACATTCTATAATATATTTTTTGTAATATCATATAAAAATACGATATTTTAATAATCTTGATATTTTTAGGGGAGTGTAGTAAACATTTTATAACATAGAATGCGTATATTATCAGTCGTTTTTTTAAGTCAAAAAAGTTTGCGCGAAATTTATTTTTCCCCAAAAATGACTTTTTGGCTATATGATTTTTTTTGTATTTTTATGATTTTAATTGAGCTTTATTTACATACAAATGGAAAACCCTATAAAACAGTCAATTTAAAGTTCTAGGGGTATAACTAATCTGAACTATGTTTTGCGTAGCATATTTAGTTAATATTAGTTAAGTATCTAGAATATAAATAATTTAACAATTCATAGATAAACCGATGTAATCTTTCGAAGCCTTATTTCGAATAAATACATTCACAATCTAATCTTTGTTTTATCCTTTTATAAACCACCGAGGTATGGTTTGTTAGGAAACGTCATAAATCTATTTTTATACACAAAATGATACTAGAAATGAAAAGGGAAAAATGTATAAGTATAATAATTTAGTTTTGATTTTAGAAAAAGTATTTTGGCCAAGTAATAGAATCTAGTATAAATGTGTGAAAGAAGAAAACAATCATTCCAATGAGAGATAATATTCTTATAGTTGTATGTTTTTTTTCATTTATCCAATATAATCGTAAAAGTAAATAATAAGATGCAAATGCAATTATCAAAAGGATAATAACAATAATATATTTAAACCAACTAGCATGATGATTGATATAATATAATGATAAAGGCATCCAAAGCATTGATATAATTACAATTATTAATGATGAATTAAATATATGTTTAATATCTTTTTCAGTGAAAGAATCACCAATTAGTAGATAAAACATCATTACAATGAAACCAATAGCTGCTAATACCATTGAAATTTCATAATATTTTTGTAAATCATGAGTATATTTAATACGTCCCCATAAATTATCTGCATTTGATTTGTGTTGTTTAATAAAAAAATAATAAGAATATAATAATAATATTCCTAGAATTGATATTATAGATAAATAGATTTTATTGAATCTCATTTTATAAATAAAATAAGAAAAATTGTAAATCCATACTAATAAAAAGCATATTCTAGTCTTTATTTTTGTTTAGTTCATTTTCTCATTTAAAAAGTTATAATTACAGTTTATTATTTTTAAATTAAAAAATAAAAAGGGGTAGAAGTAACTAGAACATGATAATTTATAAACTTTAAATTTAAATAATAGTATTTTAAAAAAGAGGTATTCTAGTTACATGTTTAATCTCTTTAATTTTTCTTCTAGTTCATTTTCTCAATTAAAAAGTTATAATTACAGTTTATTAGTTTTATAATTTAAAAATAAAAAGGATTAGAAGTAACTAGAACATGATAATTTATAAACTTTAAATTTAAATAATAGTATTTTAAAAAAGAGGTATTCTAGTTACTAGTTTAGTCTTTAATTTTTCTTCTAGTTCATTTTCTCAATTAAAAAGTTATAATTACAGTTTATTAGTTTTATAATTTAAAAAGGAGGGCTATCATGTATCTAGAATATGATAGTTTTATACTTTTAATTTTATACAATCAATATTTTATAAAAGTGTAATTCTAGTAACATGTTTATATTTTTTGGTAACACTTTTTCTAAAAAGGTGTTTCTAGGTTTAAAGCGTCTATGAGTTTGTTATTATTTTTATATAAATCTGGTTTGGATAATATTTTTAATTTAGAATAATCGGATGCTTTCAAAACCCCATTTATTAGTTGTCTTTTATGTTGGTCATTTAATTGTAAATAGGTGTTATGGTGTTTATATACGTGGTCATCTGTGATACCTACAATTTTTTTAATATTATCTAACATGATTGTTTTATCCCATTGTCCTTTATCATTTTTTTCAAAATGAGAGCGTATTGATTGGTCACTTAAAATGAAAGGTAGAATGATATCAGCTCTAGGTATATCTTTCCCTTTAATATGTTTATATTGTTGTATAGCACTTTCTTTGAGATAATAAACAAGGGTTGTTATACATGAATTAATACCGCCATTTTTATAGTTATCTAATAATGTTTCTGTTTGTTTATTAGTTAATCCATATTGATTTTTGTAATTTTCTATAAAAGTATTAATATCAATAACATCACCAAAGTTAAGATTAAGGTTTTGTATTTTGGTAATATTATTTTGTTGATTAATGTTATTATTAACTGTATTATTAACAGTATTATTATTTTTTTGTGCAATAATCATCTCTAGATTTTTATTTTTAAGTTTTTCTATTTCCAATTGATGTTCATATTTAAATTTAATGAGTTCTATATTGTCTGTGTTATCAAATTGACATTTAGATTCATGTTTATTGTAATATGTCTTTGATGTGTATTTTTTATTACAATAGTTACATATGAAAGAAGACCGGTTTGATTCCTTTAATATTTTATCACATAATTCCATTTGTTGATGTTTTTTGGTTAATTTATGCTTATTAAAATTAAACAATTTATTAGTGGTATAGTTACAAAGTTCACATGTATACATTTTTATTATTTTTACTTTATTATATGTAAATATTTTTATATTGTTTTGTCTTTTTTTTGCAAAATTATTTTGCAAAGTTTTAGGTTTGTATACCTTTAAAATTTTGTCTTACAACTTTATGCTTAAAAATGCCATATTTATTAAAAAAAACTGAAAAAAGTAGCAAAAAATATGTAAAAGTAGCTTCACTATTTTTTTTGGTATACTTACATACTACTATATTATTGAAAAAAAATGAAATAAATGTAGTCAATAGTATCATATTAAAAACGACAGTATATTATTTTATATTTGATAACTATATAGTTATACTATAATAAGTCTGCGTGTTTTTTGTGTGTTAAAATCCTAACATTATCAAAGGTTATTAATCTTTTTTTATCATACAAAATAAGCTCTAATACATCTAAATTAACTAGCTACTTTTTTTCTGCAAATTTTTTGTGTGCATGTGTTTTTTTGCCAAAAATGAGTTTTTTGGTATGTGATATTTAGTGTGTATAAAATCTAATTAAAAAGGTGTTTATAATCTTTTAACTGATATATATATATGAAAAAAGTTTTTTAGAAATATAGAATGCGTTCTGTGGTAGTTTTTCTGTGTGATGAAGGTTTTAACTCTCTAATCGTGTGGTTTTTCTAAGAATATGTCTATGATAGTAATTTGGCACAAGGGTGCGTTAAGGTTTATGAGTGTAATAATGTATGGGTTAAATTGTGTGATAGGTAATATTGTGTGTTTATTGTTTTAATATTTGTGTATCTGTTGTGTTATTATGTATGTAATGTGTGTCATCATCGAATGTTGGTGTGTATGGTTGTATGAGTAAGTATATGAGTGTGTAGAAATTTTTATTTTTGTGCATGGGTATTTTTTTGTATAAAATTTGTAGGTTATGATTGTATAGTATGTTATTTGTTGTGTATAGTATGTTATTTTTTTGTATTGTGTATTGTGGTAAGTTTTTTTGAATGTGATTGTATAATTGTGTTTTAATTTTTGAGAAAACTGCTTGTTTGTTGTGTGTTAGTGTGTTGTTTTGTATTGTATATCCGAATAATTGTATTATATTGTGTAATGTTTGTTCATTTGTAGTGTTATTAGGTGTATTTGTGTGTAAATTAATATTATCAAAAATGTCTAATGATATATTTTGAAATGGTATATTTTCGTGGATAATGTTGTTGTCTTGTATTATTTTTTTGGATAGTGTATAAAACGCTGTAGGTGTTTTAATATTTTTGCCATAAATATTAACACAATTATAATTTTGTATATAATATTTTTCTCTTTGTCTTAATTTGTATAATGGTAAATTGTCATGTTCTTCAACAATTTGAATTTTAATATCTTGAATGTTATAATTATTAAATATTTTATAAGAAGAGCAAT